>CEOP01109479.1_pt1 | contig 36435 bp, 40 predicted proteins | sample 361301 | NCBI WGS metagenome assembly CEOP01 (sample SAMEA2619548, study PRJEB7988) | marine metagenome | biome: marine biome (ENVO:00000447); feature: deep chlorophyll maximum layer (ENVO:xxxxxxxx); material: "saline water (ENVO:00002010), including plankton (ENVO:xxxxxxxx)" | depth 55 m
ACAACATCTTCGCTAGTGTAAATCCACCCTGCTGCTGGTGCATCTTCACCCTGTTCTTTGATGAGATTTTCAACCCGTGCTTTGAGTGCTTTAAGTGAATAGAACTGTGATGCCATTGTTGTTAGATAGTAGGGACAATAAAAAAGAGGGGCATAACCCCTCTCACTCAAGCAAACTCACTGAAAGTGTAACCGTTGACGAAATCATTCACGACTTTGTTGTCACGAACGAACCACTGAAAGTCCTTCTGAAAGACACCATCAGTGAATGCATTGCAGAACTCGTTGATGATAGCGTTCAATCTAGATTTGGTGGTGTTAGACTGCCAACCTCCATCAAATACAGTGACAAAATCATCACCTACTTTTGCGATCAAGTTACCATGAAGGCGAACTTCAGACACACCGTCTTGAGTTGTAACGGATGTGTTTGCTTTGGTCCAGTTGGCGTTGCCGTGAATGGCAGCGTTCATTTGGGTTTCGATCTTACGCATGTTTGGTGTCGTTTGGTTGACTTCTATACAATACAGGAACGGGAGGAGATTGCAACCCCTACCGTGCCACCTTGTCAACCGTCACACGGCAACCCTCGATTTCTCTTATGTTATGGGCAACAATCATCGCTGCTCCAAAGTTATCAACCAATGTACGTTGATCAACATCCTGTGTGCGATGTTTGGTCACTATGTAACCCCTACGTGTTGATGGAGTAGTGATGACTCTCATTGGATTTTGTTTGAACTATTAATACAATACACGATCCAGTTTGAAATGCAAGTGATAATGGACAGTTCAACTAGTGTCCACTACCTATTGACAAATCAATCAAATTCATCGTAGTTTCTGAACTTGGCATTACGTTTGTTCTTACTTTTCAAACGTTTGGCATTCTTAACATCGTATCCGAAGTCTTCATAATCATTTTCAAACGCTTCTTGTTTGTTGATTGTGTCTGGATTGAACTTACGATTGTTTTTCATTGTTAATTGGGTCTTTTACCTAATAATAAGTGATATTATTTAGAATCAGTTGGAATTAGTTCGATATTCTTCTCTTTCAAAGAAGAATTGACGAGTTTACCAACACTTTCACCTTGTTTGATTGTATTATCGAGCAATTCTACGAAGTTACTATCATTAATAGTGTAACTATACTGTTTATCACTAGAACTAAACACAATTGTCAAAGATTTACCATTAATATCAATTTCTTTGATAGCTGTTGATTTGATATCAGTATATTTCAATGTTTTGAGAATCATTAGAGTATAGTATATGGTTAAACTACAATATCTTAAATATTGAGTTTTTAAGAATTATGAAAAAGTCAAAAAACTAAAAAAGTAAGAAAGTTGACTTTTTGACTTTTCTATGTTTCTATAATAACAGAAAAACCAGTGTTTGTCAAGGGTCTGGGGGACACTCGGAGAACTGTCATACATCGGGTTGACTTTTGAGTGGTTGTGCGCTAAGCCAACAAGACCTCCGTACAATATCACACAATACCTATGTTTTTTAATACATTAAGAATAATTAGAGTTTTTCCACAAGTGGTGTGGAAAACTAATGAAGATAGTATTAAGATGTGTTGATATCACTACGGAGCTACTGTATAGTAACTGTGGAGTAACTGTGTAGTTACTTACTGTAGGTATCATACATCTTCTTATCGTCTTCTTCTTTAAGTTTACGTTGTTTGTTTCTTTGTTGTAGTTGTTTAATGACTGGTGGTAGTTCTTCGTCGTTATGTTGTTTAGGTGAAGAAGTCATTGATAGTAGAGAACAGTTGACGTTTTGGTTTGTTGTAGTTAGTAGGGGGATGGTATGTATTGTTGTATACATCTACCCTTGCATTTTTATTGTTTAGGTTATAGCGAAGGAGATACTTGTTGAGGTGTTCTGTACATTCAAAGTAAGCAATGATCTTATCATTATTGTACAAGTATTCAAGACGATAAGGGAAGGTAGTAGCATAAGTAGGCCAATCAGTAATGCTCTTCCTCCTATCAGTAATCTTCAGAGGTTTTCTTTTGGTAGTAGAGTTCTTCGAGTTCTTGTTCATTGTAGAATACAATTAGGTCCTCATCATCTTGGTGATCAGGATGTAACCATTCATAGAATTCATCAGCAACAGCGAAGGCATCATCAAGACGTTCTTTACGGATAAGGAATTTAAATCGTCTAGTACGATTCTCCATGATCATATCCATTTGTCTGGAGAGACGTTCTTGAGTTGCTTTATTCATGAGTTGTGATAAGTTCATTCTTAAGATGATCATACTGTACGAAGGTGTGACCATCGGGTAGTGCTTTCATAAGAGCAGCAGCAAACTCGGCAGGAAAGTGACCATGATATCTCCAGAAGAGATTATACTCTCTATCAGAGATTTCAAGGCGTGGTGAGACCTTCAGTTCTTCAGTGATAGGTTCTAGGAGTTCTAGGACGTGATCAGTGATAATATTCATTTGATGTACATGTGATAAGTGTTGTTGTACGTAGCAAGGAAATCATATGCTGCCTTGTACAGTTGATACTCTTCAGGGAGCATATCTTCCCAATCAAGAGTATCATGACTATCCCAGTCAATTGTACCGTCATCATCAACTAGGTAAGTAGTTGCTGTGCCGTGCTCTAACATGATTGCTTCGCCATTAACAACAACATACATGAAATCGGATTCCATTGTGGTCATGAGGTGAACTGAAGTGAGTATACTATGTATTGAGTTGAATGTCAACCCCTGCGGTACAGATAACCACCAGCCCAATCAGCATTCTCTAACAACCATTCACGATCAGTGATGATGAGTAGATTAAAACGTACTCCTTTAGCAGGTTGTTTGATAGATGCTGGTTTGTATACATCACCAGTCTTCTTATCAATGAATGCATGCACTGATTCAGTCTCACCATTGACACACTGCATCACCTTATGATACTTCCTGCCGGAGATGAGAGCATACGAATAGTTACGACCAGTTGGATGTTGACGCTGATAGTTCTGTTGTAATGCATCACATAGCATGAGACTATACTTGGTAACATTCAGTTGATTGGTGTTACGTGCATCCTGTTGTGCTTGAAAGTCAGTGAATGTGGTGGTCACAGTGGTGTCCTTTGTTGATGAATCAATCATAGCAGGTACTGGTGCGTCATCAGTGGTGTCGAGTGCCAGTTTGAGGAGTGGCATAGCACTATATGCGGAAGTTTTGTCGAGTGTTACCATCTTACCGGGACGTTTGTGAGTGATAGGCGCAATGTAACATCGTTTCTTTGTGTTGTAGAATCCCCAAATTGATTTGATAGGATCATTGGTGTAACTATACCCAGCATGATTCCGAATCCAAATGCCAATGATATTTGGTTTAAACTCTTTCGTTTCATAACTATAACCCTCTGGTGGGGTATGTGGGAAATCAGTGGGTAACATCGAGCACCAACTGTTCAAATTGCAGATGATCATCACAACAATCACTGTCGTGCAAGTCAATCATGTCAGTGTCTGTGTGTTTAAAGAGTTTATCAAAGAGATCGTTAACGAACTCTGCCTTGGATTGTTGAGTCATAGTAGTTCATCATCTTACTATCACGATGAGCAAGGAACATCAAATAAGATGACATTGCAAAGATCGTGACAACAAATGCGAGTGAGTATTGAATGAAGTTTGACTTACTCATCATACTGCCATTGGTGCATACTCGGAGCGTGGCATTTGTGACATGTTGTATCCATTAACTGTAGCACCGTTAGCGATACGCTCTGCCCACTCATTACGTGCTGTGAGTGCGGTGACAGTGCTATAAGACTTCTGACCATTAACATTGAATGTGACACGCTTCTGGAAACGCTTGACGATCACGTTGTCACCTTCAGCAATGAATGCCTCGGGAAAGAAGTCAACAGTGCAGACGTTGTTTGAGAGTTGCATGGTGTGGGTTGGTTGCTGATGAATATAGTATAGGGCATCTGGTGCCCTGTGGGTCAATTGGTGGGCACTTCGTCCGCTGGCACACGGGAGATGGTGAAACGCTTGATCTGGCTGTCAAACTGACGCCAGTCCTCGATAACCTCGTTCACGATGCGATTGTGCTGACGCTCCATGCCCTTGGCAGTGGTACACTTGCCTTCCTTACGGAAATACACGATCGGTTGCACTGCATCCTTGGTGTCGATCTCGATCTTGTAGTGAGAGTGCTTGACGATGGTGACTGTCATGGGGTGCCTTGCTGATGAATATAGTATAACGGATCAGGAGCGTGTTGGCACACGGACTGTGACACTATGAGTACCGTCCTTGTTCAGTTGACGACCGAGCAATTCAGAATGTATGCTACGTGCCAACTGCTGATCAAGCGTCTCATAACTTACCTCACCATCTTCAGGAGTGACAGCACTGACCATGTAGTATTCGGAGACGAGCATTGGGGTGGTTCCTTTGACTCTCTTACTATACACGGTTTTGGGGTGCTGTGGTGGTTTGGTATACACTTCTTAAACTGTCACCCGTGGTTCTCCATGAACTCATCGAGTGTGTAACCTTCACCAGTTGATGTTTCTTCGATCAGATCTTCCAATGAATAACATTCTAACTTCAGACGATACTCTTCAGGTGTGTCATCTTCTGGGTCGTAATCATCATGACACAGATAGTCCCACTCGTGAACTAATGCATTGATGATTTCTTCTTTTGTGTATGTGTTCATGATGTAAGTTTAGAGAGACTGATGACTAACAAGAATGATAGAGCGATGACTACATCCCAAGACTTTGTTCGGATGAAGTATGGAATACTGATGGTGTCAGATATGAGGTTAATGATCACCCCAAGTAATACATTAACGTGCAAGACACAAAAATAGGCAGTGATGACACCAACACTACCCAACACTCTTGCTTTACTATCTAATCTCATAGTTGCAATTCAGCAAGTTTCTGAAGTTCATCAATGTGATGGTCTTCAATCGCTCCTTCAACACTCTCATCGACATATTCTTTTGACTTGAATATATCTTGATTTTCATTAATAATAATCATGATTGAGTTGTGAGTTGTGTACGAATAGTTTCGAGTGAAAACAACGCAGATTTGATGCTAGCAGCAGTCCAACCATATGCATATGCATACGAAGGCGCAGGAGAGTCGTCCAGACAGTCCTTCAGAGCGTCTCCATCAGAGTCTACAGGGGAATCTAGGTTAGTAGCATTCTCACCCACTTGCAGGGCATCCTGGAGGGACTCGATGACGGAGAGCAGTTGGGTGTCGATCAGCATTTGTTCTGGTGTTGATAACATCAGTATAGTCTGTGGTCAGAAGTCGTCCAGTTCTGGTGGTACAGTTTCCTCACTGTCCCACAGGATCTCCTGCGATGCCTCTCGTAGGATAGCATCACGGATTGCAGGATCGTCAGCCCAGTTGTCAAAGTTGATTTCGTTCATGATCATTTGTTGTGTGTGTTGTTTCCGATTACAAGTTTTACATCGTCAAATTGGTGCTTGTATACCACACGGCATACATTTCTTACTGGTTCGTCAGGAAATACCTTGGTGCAAATAGTCATGCATTCACCCATTGGATCTACAAACTTTACAAACCCTAGCACCCCATCAAATTCTACTTGGGTGCCTACTGGTAACATTGGTTCATCGTTTGGTGTAACTTTCTCGGGTGATTGGTTGGTCATGAATGATGAGGAATTCAGTGTCAGGGTACAATTTGTGAGCAATGTACTGTGCTAGTTCTCTATCAGGTGCAATGAGATATGTGTCAACATTGTACACACCATTAGGTGGTTCTGCTTGATCATCTTGCCATTGCTGTTCGAGTTCAATTTTCCATACATGACCACTGTCTAGGTGTGAATCAAGGTCATGAATAACATCAGCAGTCATAAAACCTGTCATGCATGTCGGACATTTGTTGTTGTAGTTCTTGAATGTAAGCAGATTGATCATTGATCGTATCTGCGTGATCTTTGATGAGTGCTTTCATCTCTTCAACCATTGAAGTTTCTATGTCTGTCATAGTAGAAAAGTAAGGTCTACGTGATTATGTAGTATTACATGAACTCTTCCATGTAGTAATCTACGGTAACCTCCAGTAGTTTAGCACGTTCTTCGATTGCTGCATCAAACGCGGCATCCAAACTATCCTCATTGTCAGCATCTTCAAACATTTTGTTCAACTGTGACTGTTTTGACATCGTTAAATGTACCATTGTTGTTAATGTAAGAGCTCATCGTATCTGCTGCTTTGCGCGACACAATGTGCTCTTGTACGAATTTACCACTACCAGAGGTGATAGTGATCTTGAACGTGGTGGTCATTGGTGCATCTCTCGATTACTTTGTAATCATAGCGCATCCATATCGCCCCCGTGTCGTGTGGTAGACAGATCATTAACTGTCCCGTTTTCCTGTGCTGATACCAATTTGTTGTATAGTGGAGCAATCGCACCATATTCTTCCGCAAGTTTCATCTCTGATGTGCGCGAGAGGTGTTGCAACGCGCAAGTTATGATGAACAACTCACTGTTAGTCAGTGTTACTTGAATGGGCATGTCCAATTTTCGCGATCATTACGGTCAATATAACCGCCTTTGTACAAAATGTCAAGGAAATACTCCCAGTACTCTTGTTTTGCTGCCATGTCTCCTCGCAGATCTTTATGCCAGATCTTCATCATGCGGCGACAGATCCATACTGCCTGACGTTTAGTTAATACCATAGTTACTCAAGAATAGGTCCCCATGTACCACTGTCTCCCTGTTGTCTATTCTCCAACTTGTCAAATAAAGTATCCATAGTCTTCATTGCCTCAATCTTGCCCATAAGGTCAGCAATACCGCTGCAAATGAATGGTTTCTCTTGTCTTGCAGCAAATGCTAATGCATTACGTAGACTTGCTTCTGCATCTTCTAGTGAGTCGTTGACTGATTTTGATAGTGCCATTAGTTTTGTTTCTTTAGTGAAAATGATCCATCTTTATTATCTATCCATTCTAACACATCTCCTGCTTGCCAATTCAATGCATCCATTAACTCATCAGGAAAGGTAAGTACACCTTCATCATCAACAGGAACAATGTATCTCTTTTTGTCGGGAGTGGTCCAGAAGTCTGTGATAGCATCTTTCATGTTATATCCAGTGTGGTTTGCGTTGTGGCATACGAAGGTAATTATCTTTTACCCAAGGTTTAGATGCAATATACATTTTGTATGCTGTAAATGTATCTATACTGTCATCATACTTGTACTCATCAGGCATTGCTCTAACAAATGGTGTAGTTTCTCTACCACTACGACCTTGAGGATCTGCGGTAGGAAGTATTTTCTTTGCTGCTAGAAGCGTCTTCTGACAGGTATGAACTTTACCATATCGAGCAGTATATTCATCACACATAGCAAGTCCATGTGCAAGCAACCACTGCCAATTAGTCACAAACTCATTTGCCCAGATAGTGCAGGGATGATTACGAAAGGCACCCTTAACTGTAGCATATGGAGTACCATCTGCTTTAGGAAGAGTGCCAAACCCATGACCCCATTTGTCAGAGCACACAATAGCAAGCATTTGACACGTCTCCAAGGGCATCTTAACGATGTGCTTGTCAGGTAAAACCTGTGCTGACTGCCATGGATTACTATCGGTAACAAAAATATTCATGTTTCAATCTCACATACTCTACAGTTTACCACTAACGATGGCACTTCCAACAACTCTTGTATACAAATGTAATGTACCCTCTTGCTCACACTTAAGATGCCAGCGTGTCATAACACTGACACCATCTTTAGTAGCACCAGTCATCATTTGACGACCTTCCTTTGTCATTGTAGAATACAATCCATATCTGGTTTCCCAGACATAGAAACATTCATCGATGAGTTCTGCACCTTCAGGTACAACAACTTCTGTTAGTTCTTCAGTCACTTGCTCTCCAAGGTGTAGATTTTGGTGTGTGTTGATTAAACTCTTCCTTGCGTCGAACATTTAAATATTCTAACACTTCACTTCTCCACTCCATCAGTTCATGATAACAGTCCTGATTGTGAGCACAGTCACGTAGATTGTGATCTGGTTTGAGTACACTCTCGTAGAATAATCCGAGAGCATCTATTCGCTTTTGTTCTTTACTCATCGAACACCTTACACATAGGGGAACCTGGATGGTCATCACAGAATTTATCTAGCACCTTATCTTGGTGACGATTCTCTGGATTAGCAATCTTACCCTCTGTAGTAGGATCCCACTCATCAGGGGCATGAGTTTCATTACAATGTAGATCTACCTTATACTCATTCCACTTATCATTAGGATCATAAAGTGGATCGGATGGATCTTTTTGGCGTGGTTGTGACATGATTCAGCACTCCTTATTGTTCTTGAATTGTTTACGGCACTCTTTAAGCACCTTGAGCTCTTCCTTGATAGTTTTGTAGGCATCTTCGGCAGTTAGTTTTCTTCCCATCTCTAGAGCGATTGTTAATTCAACTCTAGTTCCGAAGTGTTTAAGTGCCTCCTCAAAACAATTTAGATCTTCATACATTATATCAATCAGTAACATGAATAGCAGGCAATCCTTTGACGAAAATAGTATCCACCAAATTCTGCAACCGCTTAATAGTATTTACACCGTAATTTTTGAACACAGGTACAGTTACCACACCGGTACGCTTACGATACATCTGACACACACCAGGAGTAATCTTACCTGCTTCCATATCAGCAGCATCATCACGATTAACACGGATGACACGACCGATAGTCTGTGCCATCTCAATCACATTCAGATTACGAAGGAAGATAGTCTGGGTAAGACCATGGACGTTGATACCTTCAGACAGAATAGAATAGTGGAAGATGATAAACTTCTTATTAGGATTACGACCCCACTGGTCAAACTGATGGAAGAACTGCTCACGGTTGACCTTGAGTGTGTTGACATAAGCACCATACTTGCTGGTGATATGCATTACCTCAAAACCACGCTCTTTACACTCATCAATGATATTAGTCTTGGTGAGAAGATTATACATGATACGACTATTAGGTGCTGCCACAAGGATCTTGTGTGCTGTTGTATCATTCAATTGATCAAGTATACCCAACAGTGTCTCACGGTCGCCCTCACACGCTTGTACACCCTTCTGACGCTCAAAGTCAACCTCATAAGCATCAACAGTAGGAGGAAGAATAGAACCGTTGTTGATAAGTTCAGGAGCAGGACACTGTTCAATGATATCACCGAACACCATATAGTTGTTCATACCATTGGCATATGGAGAACGTGTGTGCTTTGGTGTCGCAGTGAAATAATAATAACGCTTGGTATTACAGTTGCTTACTTCCTCAAAGAAGTTCTTCTGGGTAGCATTGTGTGCTTCATCAAAGTATGCTACATCAAACTCAATGCCAGCCTCATTGAGACGACGCAAGGAGTTATATGTGGTGAAAAAGATACGATGTGCTTGCATAGCAGCACACATATCATTAAAGAGACCGATACGATCTACCTTGGTAGTATGAAAGTGTACGGTCTCACCACTATGAATGTGAGCAGGAACTACATCAGGGCGATTGATACCAGCATCAGCAAAAAACTCCTCACACAGTTGTGTAGCGAGGAGAATGCGCGGAGCAACAACAGCAATAGTCATGGGACGCTCTGCATTAGCAAAGCGATCCGCAAGGTCTTTGATCATGATCATGGTCTTACCACCGCCAGTAGGGACAATGATCTGCCCGAACTTGTTACACTGCATAGCAGCGAGAGCACGGGTCTGATGAGGGCGGAGTTGCATGCTGTATGTCTGATATGAATACAGTATGACACAAAAAAAGCACCCCGTCAAGGGTGCTGTGACAGTTTGCTAACAGTCATAGTCTATTCTGTTACCATCAGCATCAAACCATAGTTTCCATGTCTTGGGTGCATCTGTCTTGGCAAAACAATCATATTTTACCACATGTAAGATCAAATCAACCAATTCAGTGCCTTTAAACACATGTTCTAATTGTATTCGCAACTCTTTTCTAGTATCCCACACCGCTTCTAATGAATCAATGATTGCAATCTGTTCATCAGTGATAAGACCAGATTTCTGATATCCAGTAACATGTCTTCCAGATAACTCTCTATTAGAGAATTTCTTCTTATTTCTTGGGTGTGCTAATTGTGTGGGGTCTGAATTAAATTCATCTCTAGGAACTTGAGTGATGAAACTAGGATAGGAGAATCCAGAGTAAAAAGATAACTCACCATTCTCTCTAACAGTTATCGAACCACTCACATAGTTTGGTACATAGTATGAATATGCAACAAGTTTAGTTAGTAAAAGATTATCATATGAAGACACATCATAGTTCTCACCTTGAATTGTTATACCAGTAACATCTCCATGCAGATCCTGTTCAACACCAACTAATGCTGTAGCACTAGAGGTAACAATTTCATTAACTTTGTCATACATAGATGATTCTAAAGTTGATGTCTTCACCTTAAAATCTTTCAAATACTTACGTACCTGATCATATCTTGCCATGATTGTAGATGTATATGATGTAATATCACCATCTTTTGAGTAAACACCAAGATGTTTATCTTCATCATGTGTTGGTTTTACATCCGAAATTGGGTACTCATATTCAAATAGTCTGTTAAGACTATTCTTTATACCCATGCCAAGGACAGGTTTGTATTGAGGATCAACTAATGAAGTATACAACCAGGGAAACATAGAATAGTCATCCAGACGCTCACCGCTGACTAGACTATACCTTTCGTGTTCTTTATAGTTATCGGAGAATATCATTCGTTATCCATAATAACTTGACCTTGATCATTATATAATGCATAGAAGATATAACGCTCTTTAGATACACCTTCTTGTGATGCAGGGAAGTTATCAGTAAGAAACTTTTCTGCTTCAGTGATAGATTCCATCTCTACAACTAGATACTCACTATCTTTAAAGAGAGTTGTAAAATCTACAGGTAGCATGCTTTCATACAAAGCAATAGATTCATTGATAGCAGGTACATCTGTACTGTTATTCCACCCATACACACGAAAGTAAATGAGAGGTTTACCTGCTAATGCGGCATACTTACCAATAAATGTCTCTAAATTATAAATCTGATATTCTGTGTTATTCATTCTTTGTTAGTTTCCAGGCTATAGTAATGCGAAGATCATTGAATAAATTTGTGGTTGGTGCTGCGGAATGATATACAACACCAGGAAACAATATTCCCCTATTTGGTTTAAACATCACAGTACGAAGTGCAGTGTCATTAGTATAAAACTGTGTTCCACCACCCCATTCATTTGCCCATTGAGAGTTTGCATGTAATAAAAATGTTCTTCCATGCTCATCATAACAATCCTGATGAAAAATACCGTCTAAACCATAAGTATGACCATTGGCATAAGCATCATTAACAGTAAAAGACTGTTGGGTCTTTTCCTGTATCTTATTTAGAAGATAATGAGTGAAGAATGGATTATCACTAAAATCCATCTTCCAAAACTTGGTGCATATATCATAATTAGGATCACTCTTATGATATGAAGTGAGTCCGTATTCCCATTTAGGTTCTTTTAGTATAGTAAGAATCTTGATAAAATCATCATGATCAAACATGTGATCATATACTTCCAGGTTATCACTCAACAATTCATTAACGGGTTTCATATTGTCTAATCAAATTTAATCTCATTTGTTCTAATTCTACCAAGTATGGACTATCAGAAGGCATACTATGCATCAGATGAGAGTAGTCTATAAGATGAGAACGCATAAAACTGTCTTGTATATCAGATTCCAACCATCCAACAATTACTTTCCTATCTCCTTTGGTGACAGGGTTAATTTTATGCAATGCTCCAGTATTGTATATGACAACAGTTCCTGCCTTTGGTTTATGTGATGTCTCTACATTACCTACCTTGATTACTAATTCACCACCTTCGTAGTCATCATTCAAGAAGATAGTCATACTCATATCAGCATTTACGCCACCACAAGGATGAGAATCCATATGCCAATTATAAAAATGTCCCGGTTTATACCATAGAAAGTATAACTGGGACATTTGCTTGATTGAATATAATGTAGTGAAATGATCTTTCTTCTTTATTTCAGACCACACACCTTCATTTAATCTATTATAAGGATCAGTCCACTTCATTATCAAATTCTGTTTTACAGATGAATCAGGATTACTGATACTACCACATTGAAAGTTCTTATCTTTATAATGTGATGTAATATATTCTACAATGTCTTGAGACAGTAGATCACTCTGCCATATCATTTATGTCCTCTTCAGTGTAAATTTTAGTGTAATCAATACCGCCTTCAACAAAATCCTCAAGTTGCAATAGTTTCATCATCTCTTTAACGTCAGAGGTTGTTTCTCTCTCCGCTTTAACATAGTTTTGACGCATTGCAATAATATGAGAGAGTCGTGACTCAATCAAATCTCGTGAAGAATCAGTATCTCTTTCCACCCATTGATCATCAGTACCCAAGTATTCTACCACATCTCCGGCAGTATTGACATTATCTGGATACAAATCGTGAAATGTTTTGGGATCAATAGGCCATTTTAAAGTCCTAACTGCTTTGAAAAATTCTAATGGAGTCGCATATTCTTTAACAGGTTTGATTCCCATATTTCTTATTTTCTGACGATATAAAATCCATCTGTCTTTTTCACCAGTGTAAGAATCAACAACATCTGGAAGAATACGCCAGTCAGTCACTGATAAAATAGTATTCTTCTCCTGTAGTCTCTTCAAATATGTTTTATCAAAGAATAAAATGTTCTCATCAATCTTTGTGACATATTGATTAATTTTAATCTCTTTAGCAAGTTTGTTAGTTTCAATAAATGTCTTTACTTTAGTAAGCAACTCACTAACTTGATCTTCGGTATAACCTACGAAAGTATATGTAGTGTATACTTTTTGATCATTTACAAAATCAAATTTTTGCTTCTTTCTTTGACAAAACAAACTTCCATCAGAAAAGAAAGATAATACCTGGAGTTGATCATTCTCTGTGTTCCAAAAGTCATCTAACGAATTCAAAAATCTAGTGGCATACTCACCATCAAATTTTTGAGTGGCGATAACTGATCGTCCATCTTCCAGTACAACCTTTCTATCAATATCAACAACAATATTATTAAGGAAATCAATCTCTAGAATAGAACTTTTGTTTACATACTCAGCCATTTGATGTCCCCGATTTGATATACCAGCCTGTTACTATGTATTTATTACGTTCACCCATAACTAAATTACCTTTATGGACATGTGTCATTCCTGCAGGAAACATAACAACTGTACCTGTAGTAGGTTTAAGTCTACGCAACTGATATTGAAATTCTGTTTCACCACCATCTTCTATATCATTAAGATAAATCATCCATGTAACTTCACGTTGAGAATGAATTGCTGATCCATTCTCGTAGTGCCATAAATGATATCCACCACCTGGTGGTGTACGTTGAAGTTTAATGTCAGTTGATGTTAAACCAATGTTTTTTAATTGAGGAAACTGGTCAACATAATGAAGAGCACATGATTTCAAAAATTGATTAATTTGAGAAGACCACTTGTCACTATGATAGTTTAACATAAATGCTCTGTCATGGCGTCGATGTCTTCCTTGATACATCGAAGATCCATCCATAATGTCATCAGCACCAGTACCAATACTGTGTCCTGCTACATCATCTAATACACTATCACCGTAACTAATTAATTGATCACAAAATGGTTTGGGAACAAATCCCTCCCAAACACCAATAAAATCTGTAAAATCTGATGTAGTCACATTTGGATCTAACATCAACTCAATAGGCCGATATGGCGCAAGTTCTTTAGACATGTTTTAGAATGCTTTAATAATATATTTTGCCTTGTGAAACTCGGGTGCCAGTGGTACTACTCTATTAGGAGAGAATACTACATCTGGGATCGGTTTCTTGATACTAGTATTTAGAGTGAATGTTCCAGGGTTCAATTCCATACCAACATCACTTTGATTGAATGTAACGTTGAGTGAAGTTTGCGCTGCTCCTAAACCTTCTTTGCCGTTCCCAGCACCTGACTGATTTCCATATGTAAAATCTTGATCTAAATCAATCACCGGTTGCGTAGTGATTAAGTGACTATGAGATACAGTTGCTGGGTCATTATCGCCATCAACCAAAGGAGCTACATACGAGTCAATTCTAACATAGAAAGGGTTGGTGTCAAATATAGCAGATACTTCTCTAGAACCTGTACCAGGAGTACCACCATCACTTGCCTTATCATACTTGGATCCCGGTGCGCCACCTACAAAATACAGATGACTATTTGATTCATAACCTGCAGGAGATGTATATGTATATGGTGAGGGCCACCAAGTATTTGCAGTAATTGTTAGAGCAACTTGCGCTCCAGAATCATCAGGAAAATTAATAGCAGGATCGATACTTTGAATCAATGATGTTACTAATGATTGTAAATCGGGAGTATTAGAAATATCATCCCATTCAGTCTCAAATGTTGGTGCGACCGCACGTAGTGCAGTTAACCAAGCAGTTACAATTGATGTTGGTTCTGTTGCATTTTCAGTATCACCAGCATCGGTTACTAATGGTGCTCTATCTTTGCCCACACCAGTGGTTGTGGTATGATTAGGAAGAGTAGGTGATCCGCGTACTCCCCATTCAATAAGAGGATCACCAGTCAGACCATCAGATATAGCAGTGACATATAAGTGAGTATGTGTAGGGACATTAACATTAGTATCTAATAGTGGTCCGACTTGAGCAGTTACGCTACCACTAGCAGCAACCTCGAAATCAACATCTACTATAAGATCAGAAGCAACTGTAGTTTTTACCGTACCTAAAGAGAAGAAATTACTTTGAGTTCCTGTTGTATCAGTGGTATCATCAGATACAATTACTTCATATGGGTTATCACCAGCAACATCAACATCATCAACATACCACCAACCACCAATTCCACCTGGTTCGTACACACTACTACCACCAGTGATAGGAAGTTGTGCCGAAGATGCTCTGTTTCCATCAACAACACCAGTTCCTGCAAGTTTTCTATTTCTGTAATCTGGAAGAGAGAAGTTTTGACCCGAACCACCATAAGTATACTCAATAACATCAAATAAGAATGGATAATCATCTTTATCTAATGATTGCCCAGCACATTCAAAATATCCTGGATATCGAGATGTTCTACTACCATCTAGTACGCCATAAGAACCATTAGGTTGCTTGAGAATAGTAATAACAGTACCAATAGCATGACCATCTTCCTTACTTTCTTTAATAGCACCACTCGAATCAACATAAGCACCTTTCTTGCTATACCACGAACCCTTCAATTCTGGTGGAGGTGGTGCAACAGCATAGTTACTTACTTGCCAAATGAATTGATTTGGTGATCCAGTACCAACAGTAACTGTTGTTTGCTTTGAATCGGATAATGCACTACCGGTAGTAATAAAGACACGGAATGAAGTATGAATATCAGGATCAAATGTAACTGGTCCTGCTACTGGAGTAGCAAAGTCAATAGAAATAAGAGCACCATTTGTTGCATTAATGGTGATTGGTCTATTAATACCAGTAACTAAAATGATACTACTTAATACTTCTGTATTAGGAACTTGATTAACTAAATTGTTTGGAATTGGATAATCTGCATCAGTATCTGGTCCTGAATTAGTGGTAATACTCCACGGTTGAAGTACTCTCTGACCAACTTTAATAGTAGTTGTTACTACATCACTATATGTCGCTGAAGACTTATTGTATAAAACAATCTTATCTCCATTGTTTACAGTTGTCGGAAACAATCCAATAGAAGTTTCACCACCCTCTGCATATTGAATTTTAATTCTTGGTTCGGATCCATCTGTAGATACTAATACAACATCAACTTCAGTATCTGTACCCAATCCTGTAATACCTGCTACTGGAGCAGCAACAGAAGCAATCTGAACATCTTCTACTGCATCAATTTCATTAACAAAATTAAAGTTGTCAGGTGTTGTTGATGGGAAATCTCCATTGGTTACACTCCAGATAGATCCACTACTTGCATCACCAATTGATAATGCACTATTTGATATAGCACCTGCGGTGTTTTCGGTTAAAACATATAATTGTAAATATTCTCCATTATTAATTGTTGGAGCGGTATCTACTTGTACAAAAGTAGTGTTAGTTAAAACATCATATCCATTACTATTAGTAAAAGTTGTATTAGTATCTGATATACCAACAAATAATAAAGAATTTAATGACGATATTACTGCTGTATCAGATAACCCTTGAATCTGCAAAACATCACTGTACACTTCAAGATTTAATGGAGCGTTTGTAATGTTAGTAAACTCTGGAAATGGTACAGGGACATTAGGTGGAACAACCCCACTCTTAATTACCCAACGTTCCGACCTTGTTCCAATAGTTAGATCAACATATGAATTTAATCCACCAAGAGGATTAGATTTTAATCTAACTTGAATTTCATCTGTATTCTCTACAGTAAGTGATCCAGGAGTAGGAATCTGCCAAGCACCAAAAACTGTCTCCCCATCAGATACTTTCTTAACTCTGATAGAGAAGTTATCAATTAATCCAGGATATGATCCAGTAACGGTAACACTTGCTTCTGTAGATGTAGTTAAACCAGTGATTGTAGTAATACTTTCTCCTGGTCTACTACCATCACCATAGACATATAATGTATCTAAAGCAGCATCTTCAAGAGTTTGGAATGGGTATGGATCAGGAGCAAAATCTTCCGGTATCGTAGTGATATACCAGATAGTTGTTTGCTCACCAATCTGAATAGTTACACTTTGAGTAGTATTCCACTGCGAAGGCGCTTTAAATTTAAAGCGAACTGTTTGTCCTTCGCTTACATATACTGGTGTATTAGAAAAAGAATATGTCATGGACTAAAGTTACTGCTTTCCACGTAATGGATTATCCTAATCTTATTTAGGGGCAATGGTTTATATGTTCTCTATGTCAATCCACATACCATCATTGTTAATCTGTACCTGAATAGGATAATCCGATTTGATTTCCACAGGAATATCAATATCAGTAACTAATAGTTGGTCTGTTGTTAACTCTACATCAGGACTTATCACAGGTGCTTGATCTTTAATTAAATCATTTGATTCTGGTACTGTAATAGCATCCGGAAGTTGATCTATTATAGTAGGAACTATTTCAACATCTTCATCTGTTAATGAACCAACTCCCTCTGCACGTAACTTGTACTCGATTCTCATAGGTCCACGATTATCCCATACAGGAGTATGTGTAATAGTACCACTAACATTATCACCTGTTGGTAATACCACATCCGCACCAATAGTTTCTACACCATCTAACGAGTAGTAATATGGTACTATCTTTAGTGATACCGTAGCATTAATTGATGTATACCCTAACTCTAAACTATTCCCATAACTAACATTTAAAGGAACTGTTAAATCAACATCCGGTGGTTGCAATACTGTTAATGTAATCTGATCACTATCAGTTCCACCCAAACCAGATACAGTTGCAGTATACGTAGTAGTTACAGTTGGAGAAACTGATATCTGGGATACTAGATTACTAGGACCAACTCCTGGTTGTACATTGTTAGTTGAGGCGTCACCAGTAGTATTCCAACCTAATATTGCAGATTGTCCTAAAACGATAGTACTGTTGTCAAGAGTTAACGTAACACTAGGAGGAATATAAACTGTTAATGTTCTTGAAATTGCACGAGTACCACCGAGACCACTTGCAGTTAATAGATATGCTATAGTACTCAATGGAGAAACTGTTCTAGATCCTGATGTAGATACTGTTCCAAATTGATTAATATATGTATATGTACTATTCGATGTGCTCCAACTAACTGTAGCATTTTGTCCTTGAATAATAGATGATGGACTAATGCTTAAAAATACTGATGGTGGATAGTAAGTACATGAACCATCATTTACTGTTGCACTAGGATTATAGTTGCTAGCCCGACTATCTGTACACCCAGGAAAAGGACAACTAGAACCAAGTCCTAAATTTGTATGCTTTCCGTTACGTTGTACATCACCCAATTCACCACTGGACCGTCCACCATCTCGGACCATTTGGTAGATACTACTATAACCACCTCTAGTAGGGTGATATACCCACGTACCTAAATATCCTTCTACGCCACCAATTTCTCCATATCTACCAAACAAACTATAATATGCAGATGTAATTGCATTGCGAACGAAGTCGTTCCCTCCTGGCGGACTATTATCACTGCTATAAGACTGTGGCCACCATAGATTTCCACGGTCACAAATATACAGATTTCCGAAACGATTGTAATGACTAGCGCGATACGGCATTAAATTTGCTCCACATCTACATATACACCACTATCACCAATTTCTACCTGAATAGGAGCATCTGCTTTAATTGCTACTGGTATATCAATATCATCAATGACAATTTGTTCTGAAGTAATTTCAACATCTGGAGAGATAATAGGGGTTTCGTTTTTAATCTTGTCTTCAGACTCTGGCACTGAAATATTAGATGGCATTTGGTCAATATCAATATTAACTACAATAGACTTCGAGTCAGTTAAATTACCAGCACCAACTGCATATAAAGTATAGGTGATAGATACTGGTCCTCTATTATGATAAGGAACATTATGAGTGTATGTACTATCAGCAGACGCAGATGCTCCTAAACTAATAATCTCGGGGATAATATCGCCATCTAAATCTGTCATTTCAATCTGTAATTCATATGCAATCGTAGCTCTTACTTGTTCATGCTGTATTGTTATTGATTGTCCATAAAGAACAGATATTGGTCCAGATATATCAACTTCTGGTGGTGGTATTACAACTAGTGTAATCTGATCAGTATCAGTTCCACCTAAACCAGATACAACTGCAGTATATGTCGTAGTTACAGTAGGAGATACTGCTTGGAATGAATTTAAATTACTAGCACCGATTCCAGGTTCAATAGTATTAGTAGTTGCATCTCCAGTTGTTGACCACCTCAATACTGTAGATTGTCCTACCTGTATTGTACTATCATCTAAAGACAATGTTACGCTCGGAGGAGTATAAACTACTAGAGTTTTAGTACTACTGTTGCTAGTATAACCATAGTAACCTGCACTTATTGTATACGTCCTATCATTATTAGGAGACACAACCATAGAACCGCTGGAAGCAATAGCGCCGACACTACTTAACGATCTACTAGTAGAATTACCAATAGACCACGATAATGTAGATGATTGTCCTTGTATAATAGTTGGTGGTGATATATTAAAAGCAATACTGGGAGTGGGATACGAGCACCCACTATTAGCATTAGCATTTGGATTATAATTAGATGCTAACGGATCCATACACCCGTATACAGTATAGTTACATCCTGAACTAGATTGATTTACATATCCATTATAGTTATTAGCATTGGGATCGCTACAACCATAGACAAGAATAGGAGAATACCATGCAATACCCTCAAGTACATATCCGCTAGGTGTACTACTACTGGTGTCATATCTGTGGTCACCAGTAGAACCATTGTAATATCTATAGACTGCTTGGCGATTTGGTCCATTGCTGGTGAAGGCCCAACCGATTCCATAACCTTCCCGATAGTAGTCAGAACTAGGAGGATTATCTCCAAACTTAAATAGATGATCTCCAATTAGAGACGTATTACTCCAAAATCTGTGAACCAATTGTACACTTTGACCATTAATTCCTGTAGAACTTTGACCCATGAATAAGTGCCATACATTAGTTCCAGTCTGGTAATATGCACCCAAAGATTCTCCACCAGGATTTGAGGTATAGAAAGAGTCATCTATACCAGGGTGAAAAAACGAATCAAATCTATGTAAAGTTCCAGCTGCTCCTGACATGTTTAAATCTCCCTAATATCTACATAGATTCCACTATCACCAATTTCAACCTGAATAGGATAATCTGCTTTGATCTCAACAGGAATATCTATATCATCAATGACAATTTGTTCTGAAGTAATTTCTACATCAGGACTTATTACTGGTTGTTGGTCTATAAATTTCTCGTCTGATTCAGGAACAGTAATAGGATCAGGCATTCTATCAATGATAACATTTATCGTCTGATAATCTTCATCTGTTAATGATCCCTGTCCTATGCCATATAATTTATATTCTATATTAATAGGTCCAATATTATTGTAAGTAGGAGTATGAACTACTTCATGATCAACTATTGTTGCAATAGGAAGATCTTCCACAAGTTCGTAATTACTAGATGTACCATCAGCATAGTAGTATTTCGCAAGTAACTGAAGTGAAACACTGGAATTTTCAGATTCTGCTAGTAAAACAACATCATTACCATAATCAACAGATAATGGAGCGGTAAGTGTTACCACTGGAGGGGTAATAACATTAATAGTAACTTGATCCGAATCTTGACCCGATGCTGGATGAGATGCTGTTAATGTATATGTTGTAGTTATAGTAGGAGATACCTGAATAGGTGTTGAGGCAATATTAACACCACCAATACCAGGAGTAATTTGTGCGGTAGAAACATCTCCTCCAATAGTGTAAATTAAATTGGCGCTTTGTCCTTGTATAATTGTATTGTTAGATGCATCTGTTGTAATATTTGCAACAGGAGGAACAAGTACATCAGCAGTTACTGATTGAGATGCATTACCACCAGGACCGTTTGCACTTAATGTATATGTTCTATCATTGAGAGGACTAACTGTCACTGATGCTGTAGTTGGTCGATTACCATTAAAATCTGTTAAAGAAACAGATGATACATTTCCATTAATCTGATAGGACAGAGTTGCATTAGATCCTTGAACAAATTGTGAGGGACTAATCGTAAAGTACTGAATGTTTGGAGGAGCATAACTAAATGATGCTGTGAAAAATCCATTACCAAGATTAGCATATCCACTATTATAAGTCCAATCATAATATGTGGTGTTATTATACCAAGCAGAATTTCCTCCAATACCAGCATATCCATTAGTTGTTGTTGCACCACCTAACCCACCGGCACCACCAGTAGAAGATCCTCCACCGCCACCACCTCGGTGACCAGCAGGAGCATTTCCACCATTTCTTCCACTAATACCCCCACCAGTTCCTCCACCACCAATACCACGGCCCATAGTGTAATATCCAGGATAACCAGTATTGTTATCAAATCTACCAGCACCACCTCCACCACCAACAATTACAGTATATCTGTTCAATCCAGTATCATAAACCCCCGATGCTCCACCACCGCCACCACCAGAACGGTGACCATTGCCACCACTTGCAATCGGTGAACCACCACCAGATCCACCAGGATTAGCTGGTCCTTGTCCAAATCCTCCTTGAGAACCAAGATAAAAATATAAAGTATAATCGTAGGATCTAGTAGATAGTCTAAAATTACCAGATCTACCATGACCACCACGAGAATGATACCACCCGCCAGAAGAAGATGCTGATCCTCCACCTGATGCACCACCTACACTAAAAATTACATTTGTAGAGTATGCAGCTACAGTAACAGAATGTGTGCCTGGACTATATGAAGAATAACTTGGCATTATATTTCCCTAATGTCTTGCCATGTACTACTATTATCAATTTCAATCTGGATAGGATAATCTGCTTTGATCTCAACAGGAATATCTATATCATTAATAACAATTAAATCTGTAGTAACTTCTACATCAGGACTTACTACAGGTTGTTCATCTTTAAAAGTGTCCTCTGATTCGGGAATACTAATAACGTCAGGAATTTGATCAATAATAATAGGAACTTCCAGAGTATTATCAGTTGTTGTTAGATTTCCATACCCATCTACAGTAAAAATAAATCTTACTTTAAATGGTCCAAAATCAGAATATGTAACAGGTACTGTATGTGCAAATACAGTTACATCCTCCCCGATAGTGTTTGGTATTGACTCGGAAGGTCTATACTCATTAGTTCCGTCCGTATATAAGTATTCAGCAACATAACTAACACCACCTTCAGAATTTGTAACGGTGAGATTTATTTGGATATCTTCACCATATAAAACATTAATAGGACCACTAACAGTAATAGTTGGTAGTGATAACACAGAAATTTGTATCTGTGCTGAACCAGTTCCACCTAAACCAGATGCAGTAAGAGTATATAATGTATCTACAGTAGGAGATACTGTTACACTACTATTGAGATTGGAAGTTCCAACGCCAGGGTCAATATTTACATTATTAACATCACCAGTTACATTCCAACTTAATATCGTACTGGCACCTGTCACTATAGTAGTACTAGATGCTGCAAAGTTTATTGTTGGTGGTTGATATACAGTAATAGTAACGGTAGAACTGTTACTGAAAGCAGGATTTGATGTAGTAAATCTGAAATCACTAGTTGCTGTAGGAGCAACAGTTAAGCTACCAGATCGATTTACTTGACCATAACTTTCAACGACAACACCACTTTGCAATCTTTCTAATATTTCCGAATCTGAATCTCCACCACCAGTTGACCATGATAAAGATGTTTGAGCACCAAGTCCATCAGTTCCATTTAGTCTGAATGCAGTAGGACTAGCACTGATTGTTGGGTATGGAGTATCGTAAGTACAGAAAAACGCATAAGTTGCTCCGGCATTACCATATCTACAGTTACCACTACCACCCTGTGTTCCACCCTGTCCTATTACTGCATAAACAGTTTGTCCAGGTGAAGCACCAGATTGTCCTCTATACAATGTACAGCACGATGCACCACCGCCGCCTCCACCGTATGAACTAGATGATCCTCTCCACTGACCAGATCCACCATATCCATACTGTCCATAACCAGATGCAGCTCTATTCCATGGACCACCACCAAATCTACCAGTTTGACCATATCTATAGTTACCATAACCACCAGTACCACCACTATACCAACTACCAGGATTACCTCCATAAGCGATAGCTCCACCAATACAACTATACTGACCTGCTTGTGGCGAAGTAAAGTTTCCGCTGAATACAGGAATGTTGGGGTAACCACCACCGCCACCACCACCAACAGCAATATAATAAACTGATTTTATAGAAGATGGTACAGAAACACTACTATTATAATTTCTAAAAACACTATAGCTTCCCATAGGTTGTTACCTTTAAAATTTGATGATGTAATGAACCATAATAAATGGAGTAACAACTTGATTTAAAACATTTAAGTTTTCTACATCAACATCTACCTTTGATGACAAATCATCTAAAGGAACGTCTGTGTTTGGATAGGAATATGTAAAGTCGCTAGTATAACTATATGGTCTAGTGATAGTATGATCATGTCCAGATTCTCCAGAAAGAATGTTAGTACTGCTTTCCTCTAAACTATTTCCTGCAGAAGCATTTGCGGTATTAGCTCTAGGTCCTCTACCATCACCACCAATATCATGCTGTACACTATAATTCAAAACATTAAATCCTGTGCCACCACCTGAAGTATGGTAATGACCTTGAAATTCGTCTATGGTTAAAGAATATAGACTAGTATCTCTAGGAATAGTAAATTTTGGGGAACTATTGAAATTAGCAATTTCTGATCCAATAACCATATTTCCGATATAGTTTACTGTTGCGCTAGATCCAATATTTGAAATAGGATCGACTTCAACACCAACTTTACTGACACCTTCATCATCCTCTAATGTTGTAGAAAAATATTCTCCAGAACCTCTACTAGCAACAAAAACTTTAGAACCCAAATCAGGAAGTTGAAACTGTCCTAAATCATTAGTTTCTAGATCTGCATTTCTTAAAGTGACATTATCTTTTTTAAATCTTGAGTCATCCCCTACACCAAGAATCTGCGATAACAATACAAAGTCTTTTGCATTTTTGATTGTGCCATCACATTTCAAAAATCCTGCTGGCATACTTTCTTTGAACTTTGCAGTAGTTGGATCATTATCAAATCCCAATCCAGACACAGTATGCATTTGAATGGTTCCGGGAATACCACCCCAGTGGGATTTGTTATGAGTGTAGTTATTTCTTTTTACCATTTTAATATGCTCTGATAATGTATATCGATGTTACTCTTGGTTGTTGAATATTAAAGTCGATTTGTAATGCCTTTTGATTTGGTACATTATCTAGGGTGGCATTTGGCATATTAACTGTTGCTGTTAAATTACTTTGTGGTCTCATTCTACTACCGTCAAAAACAACCTCAAACTCATCGTGAGTATGAGCGAAAACTTTATCCGTAGCAGTATCAGAAAGAAATCCACGTCCTGGATTACTTATCAAAGTATCACCAACAGTAGCATCGCTTGTAGTATAATAATTTGTAAATCCTTCAGGAATTCCAGCACTTCCACCACCAATAGCCCAGGGAACACTACCAGAAATATATTTTCCAGTTGGTTTTGCTGATGTAGTCATAAAATTACGAGTGAGTGGCGAACGTGTCAAATATGCTGGTTTCATATTAATAGGAGGTTGCTCTGATGCTGCTTTACCCATTGTCTTGCCAGGACTACCCTCATTAAATCCAGATGGTATAGTATTACTATCTGGCCATTGCAATGTATAGTCGTCAACAATATTACCAGCAGTCGGTTCAGCACCAGCAGTATCAATTCTACCAGCTACAATACCACCATATTGATCTGACGTTGGATCTCCAGAATATCCTTGTCCGCTTCCACCTACTCTTGAATCTGATAGGTTTGAGTTTCCATCATAAGCGTGTGGTCTAGACCACGGAGAGTCTTCATTCCATCCTTCATCATCACTGTTCCAACCAAAATAAATGTGTACACCACCTTGCTCGTCTTGTGTTTGACCATCTGATCTTCCATCATTATCAACACCATGAGCAAAAAGAGTGTAATAAACTGGATCGTATGGAATTACTCCCTGCCCTGGCTTGCCTCGATTACGATTATCAACTGTTTGTAAAGATCCAGTATGATTATGTCTTTTGATATGTTTCCTGCCCAATTTTCTAGGTCCAAGATACATTGTTTTAATTCCTTCACCCTGAATTAATGTATTTCCTCTAATCTTACCCTGATATCCAGATCTATCACTGGTCGGAATATTAAATATTAAATCAATAAAAACATCGGTAAAGATAGTAGTGACTCCATTATCTTCATTTGTTCCAATAATTGGATCAATCACGGCTAATGCTTTTGCATCTAAATCCGCAGCACGACCAGTACCACCAGCAGCAAAGTTAGCAAAATATGATGTCTCAACATCCATTAGTGTTTTTCCGTTGAGGTTAGGCATTTTAATACTACCTATGTAACCAGGAAAATTTCCATCAAAATCACTATTGCCAGCATTATAAGTATCACCAATAACTTGTGCTAACAAAGGAAAATCCGAAGCTGATATAGTTTGACCGTCACAAATAATCCACCCAGCAGGGATTGTTGTCAATCCCCCAGTCCAAGGCAATATGGTGCCAATAACGGCACCTTTTGCAGTTTTAGTTTCTTGATAGAAAGGCATATGTTTATACTTCGATTAAATACCAACCAGCTTTGGAGGTTGAAACAGCAGTGTTGCCATCAGCATCATTTGTTCCTGCATATACAAGAGCAAATCCCGCATAAGGTGTTTGAACAATAAGTTCTCCACCGTTGTAACCAGTAAGATTAGAAGAATTGCCAGAGAGCATTGCTGTTCCTGTGTTATCAGAAGAATTCTGAACCGTAACATTACTTGGTGCTCTAACAACAAGTGATAAGTTATAGGTTAGGATACCACCAATATCTATAATCCTAATCATGTCGCCTAATTGTGCATTTTCAGGAAGTTTAACAACAGTATTTTGACTTACATTCAGGAAGTAATTTACGTTTGATACTGCATCAATTTCAAAGGAATCGGAATAATCCCATCTGCGACCACCTGTAGGTGAGAAGTAGTTAGTAATTCCACCCAATGTAATTGCTTTATCAGCACGAATACCGAAGGATTGACTTCCTCCAGAATTAATAGTTAGGTCACCACCATCGATCGTAACATCACCCGCAATTGATAATGATCCGCCAAATGTACTTGTTCCTGTTCCTAAAGCAGAGAATGATCCATATGTGGTAAAGTCTCCTGAAGAATTATCAAACGTAAGTCTTGGTGTAGTACCATCAACTCCAAAGAAGTTCATATCACCACCGTTGATCGTTAGATCACCAGTTGCGGTATCAATTTGGAATGTAGTTCTGAATGGAACTGCAACAGTCGTTCCATCAGATAGATAAGAAGGACCACCGTTAGTGAGAGTAAAGAACTCTTGACCTTCGATTGTAGAACCATTGACTGTAAGTGTGTTCTCGGCAGTAAGTGTTCCTGCAATAGCAGTATTACCTGTAGGACCATCAACAACTAACTTGTTATATCCTTGACCGAATTTAAGATCTCCACTACCAAATGTGTTACCAGTAGTAGATTCAACCTTGAAGTTAACAGACTCTGGTGTACCACCATCAGTAATGATTAATGATTGAATATCAGTAGATACGAGTTCGACAACTTTAACAATTTCCGAGTTAGTGAGAAGCAAGTAATCACTAGTTGTTAAGACTCCACCAAATTCTGAAATACCAATACGAACATTAGCAGTATCAGCAAGAAGACCAGATGCACTCTGAAGTCTTACTTCTGCTCCAGAAGATTGATCAGACCAGAGATATTCAGCAGCAGCAAGTGTGCCGCCAATCTTAACTTGTACCGTACTATCGTTACCAGCAATATTTGATTGTACTGGCCAATCTCCATTCAATTCGCTTACATTTGTACCAGAAATTCTAATGAATTCTCCGTAGTCAATATTCAATGTAGAGTTTGTCTCACTCTGCCAATGAATAGTAACAATGTCAGTGCCATCAGCAACAATTTTCTGAACTTGCGAATCAGTGATAAGTACACTTGATACAGGATCTAATGCACCGTTTTGATCGAAGTCAAATCCAGTAATAAACGAAGCATTTGCTTGCTTGTCTAACTTATTAATTACACAACCGTCAGGGTGATCCGTTCTTGCAGTTGTACCCGTGCTACCACGAGAAACAGAAATACGGTAACCATTAGGATCATTCGGGTTAGTAATGTTAGTTAGTCCAACAACCTCAACAATTTCAGTTTGTACTTGATCTTTTGGTAAAGTAGCACCAGATCCATCAATACTATCAGGAGATAAAGAATCTGCTCTGTCAATCAGAAGCAAATCACCAATCTGGAAATCACTAACAGATGGTTGACTAATTGGTAAGGTGTAAAGATTACCAGAAGCATTAACACCAGCAACCTGGAAAGTTAAATCATCGCCAGATGGATTGCCTAAAGTAGCAGCAGGAATGGTAAGAAGATCATTGTTACTATAACCAGTACCAGGAGATACTAATTCAACAACAGCAGTGCCATCACTCAATACTTGAATGGTGAACAATCCACCCTCACCTGTTCCACCAGATGCTTCGATGAAAGAATATGTGGTGTTAGCAACCCAAGTTGTGCTTTGAGTAGGAGTGATGTTATCAACACTCGCAATCTGCCCCCCACCAAGTAAGAAAGCAGGACCACCCCAAAGACCAACACCAGCAGTATCAATTACTTTTCCTGTTTGTGAGAACTTAAGGAACGTGATGTTTGGATTTTCAAGTGAACCAACAATGTGATCAGCACCAGCAGTTGCAAATCTTGCTCGTTCGATCTCAATAATACCAGCACTTAATCCACCATCAAGTTTAATGTTGGAATAAACAGTAGCACTTGCAAGAACTTCTAAAGAGTTTCTGATGGTAGTCTTACCACCCAACGATGCAATATTAACTTGTGATGCATTGACACCCAGATTTACACCAGTTGTTGCTGCACCATCGGCAATATTAAATGTTGCTGCAGGAGTAAAGATACGAGCAGTAGATGTACCAGCAAAAGAAGCAACTTCAAGTGTACCAGCAAGTTTAGTCTGATATGTACCAATATATGTGCTAGAAGCAAGGTTAGGTGCTGCACCACCAATTTTGATTTGAGCGTCACTTGTAACATCATCTTCTGCAGTAGCAATGTCAACTACAGCATTCTTTGCTCTTTCATGAATTTTGAGAGTAGTTGTTCCTGCATTAGAACCAATTCTGACAGTTTGTGATGATGAACTGCTAACAGAATCTCCAATACTAATCGATTGTGTAGATGTAGTAGAGTTGCCAAGAATAATGGACTCTGCTTGATTCAGACCAACGAAGAAGTCAACGTTATCTTTGAGGAATTGGAATACTTGAGAAGTAGAGTTAATATCTCCACCATCTACACTAATATCATCCTGAATCTGCATGTTTCCAGTAAATCTGGAATCACCGATAACAACGAAGTTTTTATCAAGTTCCGTAGATGCATCCAGACCAATGCTGGTATTAACACCAACACGACCACCCACTCTATACGTAGAGGATTGACTACCAGATGCCAGATCTGTTGTAGAAACACGCAACGTTGCGAAGTTATCTCCATCAGAACTATCACCACCAACCAAGAATGCATTAGTAAGTGGGAAGTATACCTTATTAGTAGAAGCTTCACCCAGATAGTTATTAGTAGAAACTGCACCAAGAGCATCATATGATACTAAATTCTTACCGCTGATAAATGCATTACCAACAACATCCAAGTTAGCACGAGGATCAGTCTCGGAAGATACATTAGCGGTTAATGATGCTTCTTGATTACTTCTACCGATTGTGTTGATTCCTAACTTATAGTCGCCAGGAACATTAGTTAAGGTACGTAATGCTTCTGCACCAAGTACACCAGTTTCTTTCCAGTTGGATTCAGAAATTTCAAGCTTCGCACCTGGACCTTCAGAAGACCAGTTGTATACATTTGCAGCGATCTCGTTGAAGAGTCTAATCTGACATGTATTTTCTGCATCTACAGCAGTAATAACATTCCATGTTCCATCAAAGAAGTTATTACTGAAACTACTAAAGCGAAGTTTCTCACCAACTTTAACCTTCAGGTCTTGGTTGCTAATACCAGTGGCCCATTGAATTGTAATTACAGTAGTGTTATTAGAAGTAATCGTAAAGATTTGAGCGTCAGGAATTTCTGTAAATGAGTTGGAGTAAATCCAACCCAAGGAACCAGAGTAACCAACCTCTTCACCTTTGTAAATAATATCACCAGCGCCAGGAACGATAGAAGAACCATAAGTGATATTCTGTAAGGTATACCAAGCAGAACCACCAGCAGAAACTAATCCACTATTATTTGGCGTTGCATTAGAAGGACTACCACCTGTATAATGTGTTCTGATACTATAAACTTGACCCTGATTGCCTACATTGCCACGAGGATTGAGTTTAAATACACCTGCTTTAACTTCATTCTTGGTTAGAACAATGTCTCCATCTTTGTTGTCTCTGAAAGAAGATCTATCAAGAGTTGGGTCATCACCAGCAGCAACCAATGATAGGATGCGAAGTGAATCTCCCTCGAATGGGTCAACATTAATTGTTACAGGGTTGTTGAGGAAAGTATCACCTTCAATCGTTACCTTATCGTTAAATGTAACTGCAGTATCAAATGTAGTGACAAGTGCTCCAATAGTGTCACTATCATCACCACTATCAACAAGAACTGCCTGCTCAAGGAACGTCTCTTCACCTGTAATAGCGTTGATCTTACGATTACCAATATAGAGGTCACCGTTAGAGTTTAGACCCGTGTAGAAGACAATACCACCGTCTTCACGTTTTGCTTGTGCATAGAAGTCTTGCTTATCAGATAGAACAACTTCCTGACGAAGTGGGAAACCAGTTGAGTAGTTACCAGGACCGAAACCAAGGTACTCAAACGTGTGGTTACCAGATCTCGCAATAGAAGGACGACGAAGTTCGACATACATTTTATTGTCAAGAGGATATTCAGAGTCACCAGAGATAGGAATTTGTCTGTTTTCAGATCCAATCGAAGCATTTCCTTCTTGCGCTCTTAATCTATTATCAACAATAGTTCCATTCACATTGGAAGTAGTATTGGTGAATGCATATCCAAGTAATGGATCTGTAGCAAGAAGATCAGTAACTGCTTCTTTTGTTTCACTGTACTTGTAATCATTAAGAGTAACAAGACCATGAACAAAGTTATCTGCAGCAGCTGATGATGCTGGAGGATCAACAATGGTTACATCTCTAGTTCCGTTATCTTGGACCTGGAACCACAGTGGATCATTCTTATAATCCAGAGGATACAGATTAGAAATTGGTTGAGAGAACTTATAGTTTCTAAAGTTATTGCTAACACCCGCACCTGTAGGGAACGGAGAAATGTTACCACGTACCGCAGTAAGATAGTAAATACCATCCTGTTGTGCAGGAATAACTTCCTGAATCTGTTCAACATCGTAGATGTAGAAAGTGTCTTCAATTTCAGGAATATCAGCAACAGTGGTTACTGTGTAAGTATCTCCACCAGGAGTTGTTACTCTATCACCAGGAACAACTGTATAGACATTTGATCCTTCAATTCTATACAAGAAGTTCTTTCTAGCAGATCTTGATGCCCCGATATAAGGGGATAGTGTATTCCAACCATCTACCTCACCAACTGAAGTCCAGAAGGTTCCATTTGACTGTGTAAATGTAGTAGCTGTACCACTACTGTATTCTAATTCACCAGTAACATTCTTAAGGATAACAAATGCTGTTGCTTCAAAAGTTGCTGGATAATATGCATGCACATAACCAGAACCAGTGCCAGCACCACTCCATGTTACATAATTATCAGAATCACTATTGAATAAATCCTGCTGAATGCCAGCACCTTGTGGCGAAGAAACTTCAATTACAGAGAAAATTTCATTCTTCAAACTCTGATTAAGAATAGTATGGTCAAATACTGTTACTTCTAATCTAGTTTCAGAAAGATCGTTAGTGATTGTTCTGGCACTTTGAATGGTAGTGACAATTTTTGACTGGAACTCAATCTGAAGAGGAGTTTCATATGGATCATATAAATTCTCTCTAGCATCAATATCAATACCAGCATTGTCCAAATCAGTTAAAGAGGCACCAATTTGTTCTGTAGGTTGTGATGGATTAAAGAATTGTGCTACATCAGGAGCTCCACTGCTATATGGTTCTAAAATAAATTTCTGTGGACGTAATCTTCTTCTGTCATCTGTTCTGGTCTTAATGACATAACCATTAAGAGGTTCGCGGACGTTCTCAAGATATTGTGGAACAACATAACGTAAGCGATAGATCCTATCGAGTTCGTTTCTATCATCAGAATATCTTTCGTAATACGTATCAGGAGTAAAGAGGTTACCAGTTCCATCAACAAAATCAGATGCGTGGAATCTTGTTAAGATACTATTTTGATTTTGACCACCAGAAGATTCATCAACAACATTGAGATACCATCTATCAAAGTTAGAAGCATCATATTTTAGTGGTGATGTTTTCTTATCTCCATATACAAGGAAGTTACTACCACTACCTGATGTGAATACAACCGCGTTTACACCTGCCTGTGCATCTGCTTGAGATGTGTGGACAGAGAATTTCGTCTTACTTACGTAACGAGGATAGTAGTAAACATCAGTTTCAACAGCGCCAGCACCTGCAATATCAGGAAGTTGTGAGTTAGCATCTGAAGATGTTCTGAAGAAAATCTTTTGTGCAGGTACGTTTGGTAAAGGAACATCAAAAAGATGTGGAATATCTGTTTCTAAATAAATTCCACTTACATTAGAGACATAACGATGTAAATCATATGAATCGTCAAGAACATATTGCTGAAGAACAATTTCTACATTAGGATCAATTACTTCAGTCTCTGATGAATAGATATAGATACCAGCTGCTGCATTTTCTTTTGTGGCAGCAAGTAACAACGAAGTTTCAGCAGATGTATCAAACTCACTAGTATTATTGAATGAATAAGGATATGTATTTCTACCCGGAGCGATAACATAGTATACTGTATTTGTGTTAAATCCTCTTGGAAGTCTAATAAGACGCTTGTCAACCGCAGAATTAATTCCTCTTGGTAAGAGTCTTACAGGAGTTCCAGTTTGTAATCCGTGAGGATCAGATTGCAACCCACCTGTATTAATTGTGAACAACGTTGCACGTCCTGTCAAAGAACGAGACTCGATAGGTGCTTCAACTCTTACCGCTTGACTACCGTTACCAGACAAGACCAGGTTAACATTATCAAAGTATCCCTGAATTGCAGTAGCAATGTTAGTACATTCTGGATAAGTTGAGTCTTGAGTAATGCTGTTGTTTGCATACTGGAAAGTTTGAGCATACCGGGTAAGATTCTCAAAGTACAACCATGCAGTATTTGTAGTTCCAAGTGACAAATATGGATTTCCAGTTGTCTGATCCATCAATGTAATTGTAGTAGAGTCTACAATGGTATCAATTACAACCGTAACAAGATCAATATTGGTGACAATTGGTTGAACTGAAGGGTCAACTAGACCATTTACAACATCATTTTCGTCAAATTCTCTAACTCTCATGCCAGGAACAAGACCTGACGTATCACCAACTACAACAGTTGCACTACCATTTGTTAAAGTATTATTCTTAATCAAGAAGTTGAAATTACGCATTGCGCCGATCATCAGGCGCTTCAGGTAATCATATGCCTCAAGAGTTTCTGTCAACTCATTGTCAACATAATCTAACTGACCAGCAACCAAATAACCTTCAGCGGCAAGAATAGTGTTGACGTTACCACCAAGGCGCAAGTCCTTGACAGTTGCATCAACAAAGTATCCGATATCTCTTTCACACTTACCAATAGTGATATTAGGATTACTTAATAGTGTAGGATACTTGGCAGTAATATGACCATAAGTCTCTTGCTGCAACCATACTCTATTTCTTTCAATTTGATTTGCAGCATCTTGTGCATAGTTAAAGTCGTCATTACCATCGCCATCAACATCAAGAGTGATGTTAAGTCCTGCAGGAGTTAATGTAGAAAGTGCTGCGGTATAAGTAGTGAATCCAGTAGGAGACAGTTCAGAAGAATAAGTTTGTTTGCCGCCTACACCACCAGAAGGTAATTTAACATACAATCTGTCACCAGTTGCGGCACCAATACGATATCCACCAATAGTAGCTGCAGGTCTGTTTGCAGGATCTTGGTTGGTATCACCAGCAAGATACAATCTAGTGTGATTACCCTGATCGTTTGATGCTTCGATATCAATTGTATAATATTGCTGCTTAATGATTGCTGTAGCAGAAGTATTAACAACTTTTGGCGGAACAATAGAATCAATATAACCACCTTTATCTTGGTTAAAGGAGAATCCTTTAAAACCAATTGCGTGAAGTGAAGTGTTACCGAAGTTAGAGTTTGAGTTGGTGATAGACATATCACCACCAGATTCCATCAGGAAGTGATCATGGAAACCAACAGCGAAGACCGAGACACACTGAATGAATGAGTCATCCGTTGCACGAATGTGGAAGTTTCTCCAGTCATCCTTCCAGTATGCATCACCTTTGGTGTGATAAGGAACGGTAGCAAATGCATCAGATAGTGATGCTTGATTCCAGGTGTTAGTAAATCTATCGTAACGAATGAACGCTCTGTCATCTTTCTGGAGCGAAACACCCGTGTACTGTGCAACAACCATCGACTTGAATCCAGTTGCCTTGGATCCATCCGCCCACATACCACACTGTCCCCAGGTGGATCTGATGGAGCAGTTAAAGACATAAGGAGAAGCAGACTCAACAGAGTCAATTTCTGCCTGAATAACACCGTTAGTACCAAGACCGTTAGCAGTTGTGTATGTTGTACCAGAAACTAATCCCAGACCAGCAGCATTAATGGTAATAATATAAGAGAATAATTTGGCGTTAGATTGATCAACAGTGTCAACCTTGAATGTACCATTTACATTGTCAGATAATCCACTGTTAATAACAGCAACATATTGACCCCTAAAGTATCCATGATCAATCTTTGTAGATACTGTAATACGAGCAGTGGACGTACCAGAGATGTCTTCAATCTTAAGACTTTCGATTGTTCTGGTATCAGACAGAGGACCAACAATCCTATTCTCTTGTACGAGTGCTTCTAAATCACCATCATCGATGGTAGGTTGGAACTGTGCGAATGCTCTACCAACTTTTTCATAATAACGATCGAGTTCAGCATTATCCGCATAAGTCATGATAGTGATCTTATGGTGCGAATACTCGGGAATCGCTAATGAAGAGAAGTCATATGGATTATTATATACTTTACCGACACGATCTGCCTGATCATATAGAGGAGAATTCTCGGAAAGGTCACCATCCTTGATAGTGAACTGCCAGAGGTAACAACCACCAGTCAAGTTGAAGACAGAAGTTCTTCCGTAATCACCATCCACAGGGTTGGGAACAAACAAAGGTCGGACAATCGTGCGTCGAAGGTCATAACCAATCAGCGAACAACCTCTGGGAACGATAGCGCCACCAGACGTGGAGTTAAACTTGTAGAGAACGTTGTCTGGATTGGAAAGATCAAGAATCGAATCATCCTGCCATTCTTCCAGTGCTCTGTTGTAATCAAATACAGGCACAGTACCAGTAACCTGAACTGAAGCGAGACCTGTAAGCGTACCTGCAGTGACGGTATCAGTGAGAATAGCAACAAGTGTTGTGATGGATGTCTGAATATCAACGCAGGTAGCGATATTGCCTGATGCGTTGTATTCAATAGTCGGCGTTGCCTGACCTGCAATTGCAGGACCTGGAGATATAGTAAGATCCTTCTCATACAGCGAATTAGTTACAGCAAGTTTCATCATATCTCTTGCTTTGTTGAAAGAAGTTACTGATTCAGTAATTTCTCCAACTAATCCGTCAGCAACGGGATTACCATCACGGTCGAAATAAGTTTTGGTAGCAGAAATAGTATTAGCATTGCCACCGTTACGAACGTCAGCGATAACAGCTTCTACAACATATCCAATGTCGCGCTTACACTTCGTCTCACCAGCAGTTGCTTGATCTGTTACAACTTCAGCAGGAAGATTTGTAATATTACCATCATTAATTGAAGTGGTTACAATAGTAGTTAACGTACCAACGTTAGTACTAACACTCGCACAAGATGCAGGATCTGTATTGCTACCAGTAGTAGAATCAGCAGTGAGGGTAAGATCTTGAACAAGCAGTTGATTCGTAAAAGCACGAATCATCTGGTCTCTTGCTTCATTAAAAGCAGTAATAGACTGCTGTTCTTCGCCCTCAAGTCCGTTAGTAATCCAAGCAGTTCCTGCTTGATTAAAGTAGTTCTTAACGAACTTACGAGCATAAACATTACCACCTGCCTGAATAACATCCAGTGAGATAGCATCTACAAATCTACCAGTATCTGCTTTACATTTTGCTTCACCAGTATGATCTGTACCTAATGTTTCTGCAGGGAGTCCTGTAGTATCACCAGCAGCAATCGCATTAGTAACAATCTGTGTTAACGTTGTGATAGCGGATCTTACGTTAGCACAAGTAGCGGTAACAGTACCCGGAATGCCAACATCAACAGTAATTGTATCTGCACCTACTGAATCAATATTGATAGCAGTACTGTATGCTGGATCACCTGATCTAGGATAAGTATGTTGAGTTGCATTACCATCCGCATCACAAGTGAATGTTAATGAGTTAGCAGCAATTTTAATACTTGTTCCTGCAGTCAGTGTGTGAGCACCAATTGTCAGCACCATTACACCAGTTGCTGGATCATAAGTTGCATTTGTAACATCATGATTTACAATCGGTGATGTACCAACATCTAAAGTGATTGTTGTGCCTGTTACAGCAGTAATGTTAACTGCTGTTTGATATGCAGGATCACTTGCTCTAGGATAAGTCTTATTAGAAGCATTACCATCCATTCCACAAGTGAATGTCAATGAGTCATTAGCAATCTTAACACTTGTACCAGCAGTCAAACTGTGACTACCGATAGTCAATTCCATCAATCCTGTTGTAGCATCATAAGTTGCATCCGTTGGCGTAAATGATACAATAGGTGATGCACTTACATTAACTGTAATTGTGTCTGTAGTTGCATTTGTAATTGCTATTGCTTGTCCAGAAGCGGGGTCTGTCGAGCGAGGATAGGAATGGTTGCTACCATTATTATCCATAGCACAAGTAAAGGTTAATGCATCATCCGCAATAGTAATAGTATCACTAGTTGACAATCCATGACCAGTAGAGGTGATAACCATATCACCTGTTGATGCATCGTATGTTACATCGGTAACTGCGTTTGGTAAGTTACCTGAATTTGACGTAACTCCATTTAC
>CEOP01067717.1_pt1 | contig 36277 bp, 31 predicted proteins | sample 361301 | NCBI WGS metagenome assembly CEOP01 (sample SAMEA2619548, study PRJEB7988) | marine metagenome | biome: marine biome (ENVO:00000447); feature: deep chlorophyll maximum layer (ENVO:xxxxxxxx); material: "saline water (ENVO:00002010), including plankton (ENVO:xxxxxxxx)" | depth 55 m
TATTACCGATGTTAATGGAGAAGTAGAATACAGTCCACATTTGGCTAATGAATCACCATATGACCTTGGCTGGATTATTATTCTTGAACCACATAACTTAGATCTTGAACTATTATTAGACCCTGATGAATACGTTGATTACTTAGCAGAACTTTGATTTGGAGTTACCAATCATGGATTCTATGGATGTATTGAGGGAAAGTTTGGCTAACGCTCCTGTCATTTGGAAAGGTGATTACCCTTATTTTATCCATCCAATTACCGATGGAGTTCCTAGATTGGATGCAAAGGTACTCTCTGCAGTCACAGATTTATCGATCGAAGCAATTGATTGGTCTTCTGTAGACCTAATTCTTGGAATTGAAGCAATGGGGCTTCCACTAACATCTCCAATTAGCGTAAAAACTGGAATACCACTGGTAATCGCTAGGAAAAGAGAATATGGCCTTGAGGGCGAAATTGTTATCGACCAAAATACAGGATACTCAAAGGGTGCAATGTATCTTAATGATATCAAGCCAGGTGAAAAAATAGTAATCGTTGACGATGTTCTATCAACTGGTGGAACATTAAAATCTATAATTGAAGGGGTAAAAAAAACTGGAGCCCATATTCAAGATATCTTAGTAGTTGTAGAAAAAGGCAAGGGATTACAGATGCTTAAGTCGAAATATCCAGAAATTAATATTGAGTCTCTTGTTAAATTAGAGATGGATGGCGAGAAAATAGTTCTATTGAACTGATTGGTGATTTTATGGATTTAGATAGGCACGATTTTGAATTAGACGAATTAGTCGCTAGAATAAAAGAAAATGACAACCGTCTAATTGCACTACAAGTTCCAGAGGGTTTGAAGATGCAAGCATTAGAAATGATGGATGAAATAGAATCTGAAACCAGTGCTAAAGTCGTTTTAGCTGCTGACCCATGCTATGGGGCTTGTGACCTGGTACATGATAAAATGAGTATGATGGGCGTAGAACTAGTAGCACATATGGGGCATTCCCAGATGAATATTGACTCTGGTATGCCTACGCAATTTATTGATGTAACTTATGACGGAGATCCAGAACTATCACCAATATTGCCATTCCTTGAAGCACATAGAAATATGGCAATTAAAAGAAAAGAGGACCAAAATACTAAGTCGGATATTTCTGATGAACAGGCAAAAGAGCGTTTCTTAGATGCTGTTGGGAGAATCTCTCCACTTACAGATACTAAACTAGGCCTAGTCGGTTCCATTCAGCACTTACACCTATTGCCTGAATTTCACGACCGTTTAGAAAAAGCAGGTTATGATGTCACTATACCAATAGGCGGAGCAAGATTATCTTTTCCTGGGCAAGTACTAGGATGTAACTACTCCGGAGATGACCCTTCTATAGGCCATTACTTGTTCCTAGGTTCTGGTGACTTCCACCCGATTGGACTTGTACTACATACTGGAAAACCATTAGCAATGTTAGACCCATATACAGGAGATGCAGAAGAGATGTCCCTAGAAAGAATTGAAAGGATTCTTAGACAACGATTTGGTTTGATAATGTCTTGTGGTGATGCACAATCCTTTGGTATTCTGATTGGTGAAAAACCAGGTCAAATGCGTCGAAGTCTAGCACTTAAGATGAAAAGAATGTTAGAAAATCACGGCAAGAAAGGATACTTATTAGCTCTTGAACACGTTGGTCCTGATTTGATAGACTTCTATCCAGTTGACGCATTTGTAAATACTGCATGCCCTAGAATTGCTATTGACGATGCGATTAGATACCGTAAACCATTGATTACTCCTTTCGAACTTGAAGTTGCACTAGGTGAGAAGAAGTGGGAAGCAGGCTACATGTTTGACGAGATTCCTTGAAAGGTCGATTTATCGATAAAATAATCTCTAAATTATCCGTATATTCAATAACGGTTGGCGTAAGGCTTCCCTTGTTATGAGTAGTTACCTTGACAGAATCGGTGCTGGATTTATTATTTCTAATCCTGAAGCACTAGACTTTGATTTTGTTCCAAATGAAATTGTAGGCAGAGAGGCTGTTCAATCAGAGTTGGCTAATAAATTCGCATCTATCGATAGACATGAATCCAGTTGTAGAGCGATAATCACTGGACCGGTCGGTAGTGGTAAAACAGTATTAGCCAAAACATTCTGTCGAGATTTACAACGTCATTTAGCAAATAAAAGAGAAATAATGATCGCTCATGTAAACTGTAGAAACGCTTCAACCAGTACTAGAGTAGTTCAAAGAATACTTCATGAAATAGACCCAGGTCACCCTGACAGGGGATTATCAATGGGGGAATTACTGCTAAGTTTGAGAAAATTAACACGGAAAAATTCATCACACCTGATTGTAGTTTTGGATGAAGTAGACCATATGCTTAGAAAATCAGGTGATGATTTACTATACCAATTACTAAGGATTGATGAGGACCAACAAGGAAAAGGAACTCTTTCTTTGATTTTGATAAGTCAAGAACAAGTTCTAGATGTTCTTGAGACTGCCGTAATTTCAAGAATGGGTAAAACCAGTCTTATTCATATCCCTCCTTATGACTTTGAAGGGCTTGGTAAAATCGCTAGACAAAGAGCCTCTTTATCATTAAATGAAGGTACTTATTCTGAGGAAATAATTGATTTGATCGCTGAAAAAGCAGTTCAAAGTGGAGATGCTAGATTGGTTATTGAACTTATCAAGGCAGCTGGTGAGGCAAGTGAATTTAGACAGGATGCACATACCGAAAGGAGAATCACCATTCAAGATGTATATTCACAAGATGAGGTTTTGGCAATTGACGTCATCAGTGAAATTCAAACCGTTGATGATTTGAAAATTCATGCTATGCTGGTTTTGTTAAGTATTTGTCGAAGACTTCGCAAAGAAGAATCTATGACCACTGGTGATGTAGAACAATTATACGCTGTAGTCTGTGAAGAATATGGTCAAAAAATGAAGAGCCATACCACGCTTTGGAAATACCTTAAGGAACTTGAAAAGCGTCAAATTATTGTTTCAAGGATAGCATCTATTTCTGATGGAAGAGGTAGAACTACTCACCTTAGCATGCCTCATTTCCTACCAACAGACTTGGTAAATCGAGTGGAAATGCTTCTAAAAAAGCGATTGAAATGAAATTTTAAGCGAGACTATCCATGCGGTGGGCATAAATACGGGTCGATGTTCGGCAAGATGTCTTAGAGGGATTACTATGGCTGTTGGTCAACAAGGAGAATTTGTAGCTGTCGTCAACGACACAAACCCAAAGAGTAGCGGTAAAGCCTACTCATTGAAAATTAGTGGTAATAACCACGCCCAATTACTTGGAAAGAAGATTGGTGATGAAATCGATGGAATGTTTGTCGGCGAAGGTGAATCAATTCTTAGCGGATACAAACTTGTTATCACTGGCGGTTCTGATAAAACTGGCACTCCTCTTAGAAGAGACCTATCTGGCGGTTCAAGACAATCTGTTTTGGTAACACGTTCTACTGGATTTAAGGGTCACAACTTGGTATTCAAGACAAAAGGTGGAGAAAAGAAGCGTTTCCGATACAAGCCTGATGGTTTGAGAAAGAGAAGATTCTTCAGAGGAAACACAATCAATCAAGATACTAGACAAATTAATCTAAAGGTCATAGAGGCTGGAAAGAAATCTCTTGCAGATATATTGTCTTCACAAACCGAGGAATCATCGGAGTGAATCCCGAGAGGGTTATCGTAGGTTAGGAGGGAGCACATGTCGAGAAAGCTTCCTTCACAACCAACTGTCAACATCGGACTAGTTGGACACGTTGACCATGGTAAAACCACTCTTACAAAGGCTCTTTCTGGAATTTGGACTGATACCCACTCTGAAGAAAGAAAGCGTGGTATTTCTATCAAGTTAGGATACGCAGATACTGCTTTTTACAAGACAAAAGATGGAGTTTTTTATCCATCAGGGCGTCATCCTAAAGGAGAAAAGGATTCGAAAGATGATTTACAAAGAGTTGTTTCTTTTGTTGATGCACCTGGTCACGAAACGCTGATGGCAATTATGATTACTGGAGCGTCTATTATGGATGGTGCACTTCTAATGGTAGCAGCCAATGAAACATGCCCGCAACCTCAAACTAGAGAGCATTTGATGGCGTTGAATATTTCTGGAATCAAGAATATCATTGTCGTACAAAATAAAATTGATTTGGTCAGTAAAGAAAGAGCAATTGAATCTTATAATGAGATCAAAGAATTCCTTAAAGACACTGTTGCTGAAGAATCTCCTATAATTCCTGTATCTGCACATCACGATGTTAACTTAGATGTTCTAATTGAAGCGATTGAAAGTTCAATCCCGACTCCTGATAGAAGTTCCGATACTCGTTCTGTAATGCATGTAGCTCGATCTTTCGATATAAATAGACCTGGAACAAGACCATCTAAGATGCGTGGTGGAGTTATTGGAGGTAGTATTATCGAAGGAGAATTCAATATAGGAGATGAGATCGAAATTGGCCCTGGAAGAAAAATACAGAAGGGTTCAAAGACTCATTGGGAGCCTATTTCTGCCACAGTCAGTAGTATGCAAGGAGGCGGAAATAATCTCGAGTCTATGCATGCTGGTGGATTATGTGGTATGGCCACTGAGTTAGACCCATCAATTACCAACTCGGATAATCTATCTGGTCAAGTTGTTGCTTTGAAAGGAAATCTTCCAGAAGTTCGTTCGAATGTTAAAATTTCAGTTAATTTGATGGAACACATGGTAGGGGGAGATCCCAATAACCCTGATAAGATTCAACCTCTAAGAAATAATGAGATGCTTATGATTAATGTAGCAACTGCTACATCGGTTGGAGTGACACGAAACGCAGAGAAAACTAGAACTAATTTAGAACTTAGGTTACCTATATGTGTTGATTCAGGTCAAAGAGTTTCCTTGTCTAGAAGAATCGGTTCAAGATGGCGCCTAATTGGTTATGGAATCATAGAATAAGTGATTTTTATGTCACAGAGCATTATTATTGATGCTTGTGGATGGGTAGCTATTATTGATTCGGGCATGAATTTTGATATTGAGTTGAAACAAACTATTGGTAATTTTGAATTAATTCTTCTAGACTCCGTCTTAGATGAATTAAAAGAAATAGAAAACAATAGGCCTAAGAGAAAGTCATTGCTAATACCTATGCTAGAAAGTAAATCCAATCTTAGTGATTCAAAAATTGAATCAAATCATACGGACGACCAAATATTCGAATTGGCAAAACGTGAAAGTTTTTCAGTTTTGACTGTCGATAAAGAATTAAAAAAGCGCTTATTTGAATCTTCTATTAAAGTCATCGAAGTCAGTAAAAATAATCACTTCAAAGTAATAGAAAATCTATAGAATCTATGGCAGCGTGAATAGTACGTCGTCGCCATGGCCATCTAATAATCCTAATTTTACCCCTGCATCAATCCATGCATGGGCATAATTTATTGCACCAAAGGCTCTAACATGATCTCCAATTTTTAAGAAGTGCTTAGCATCAAAGGTATAGTCATCAGCCATCTTTAGTAACGTTGCTAATCTTTTACCATCTTCTGATTTTTCTTCGACAAGAGATGTGGCTTTATCTCTAGCTCTAGTCGTAATATCGAGATATTTCTCAACACGCTCTGTAGTGACATTTACCAAATCATCACTCATTCTCCACCCTCCTTCTGCCTTTTCAGTAGCCTTCTAACATCTTCACTTCTTCCAAGTGCTTGATAGAGTTCGACCGCTAAAGAGAGTCTGCCTTCATCTTCAGCATTTCTGGCTCTTTGGAATAAAGTCCTTCTTTCATCCCAGTTTCTTGCCAGTGCAGCATCTGCTGCTGCTTTAAATCGCCCTTCCCTCTCTGATTGGGCAAGATGAGGTGCAGTCCATAATCGGATTAATCCTTGACGAGTGGATGACACCATTGAGTCTGCAGTTAGTCCTTCTAGCATATCACCAAGTCCCATACCCTTTCCAAGTTCAACTAAATTCTCTTCTTTTTCATCAGTTGAAATATGGGTCAAATGGCCTTCAATACCTAGTATCCACCATCCATCACCACACCTTATTCCTTCCATTGGTTCCAAGGAATCGGTCTGAAGACGGTCTATATTATCCCATCCAAATGGATGAGGAATTCCTTCCCAAACATCTCCGCCACTGGCTTGTAACAATAATCTTCCAGAGGATATTTTTGTAACCCAACTCCAAATTCTATCTTCCAATATGCGTTTTTGATATTTTTGGGCTAATCTGCCACACCATAACTTTCCATCACCTGATTGCCATAACAAGTGCTCTCTATCCAACCAGCCAACAAGTCTGCGGACTTTGCCGCTGTCAAAGCGACGAATACCCTTTCCTTCATGAGTAAAGAGATGTAATTGTCCTTCTCGTCCAGATAAAATCCAACCACCACCAGGTCGTGAGGCTATGTCGGTAAAACCTCCAAAGGTTGACCTGCCCTCATGGAGCATGCTTCCATCAGTTGTAGAAATGACATAGAAACCATGAGCGGCCAGAACTGCTAGAATCCCGTTATTGTAATCCATTGCATGAACCTTGAATGGCATATCTACACTCCATCTAATATCACCATTTGATTCTACTAAGATTAATTCTAAACCACTACTTACTGCAATACCGCCTTCAACAGAAGCGATACAAGCGATTCTGGAAGGGGCTTGCCAAGACCAAGAAATTGTCCATGTCATCACTCGACACCCCCTATTAGTCCCCAAGCAGTTAATTGGGCTCTAGCATCTTGAGTAAGTTGAAAATACCTGCTTCTACCTACAGTCCTAACATTTAATATTCCTGATTTTAGTAAATGATTACTTATTTGTGACAATCTAGGTCGTTTAATTTTAAGTTCACCGAGTATTTCTTTATCCGAGGGAGAAAACCTTCTTGTTTGAGCAATGGATACCACATATGACTCGCTATGAGATAATGCTGTTAAGACCGATGGATTAAGTGGGAAATCGTGCTTTTCTCCCTGTTTCTCCCTTCTCATACTTGCTAAAGCCTCAGCCAACTTTCTCTGGCCTCCTGAATTATTAGAAGGTACTTGATTATGGACCAGTAGTTCTTGTAATGCTTTTAGAATAGGTGAAAGATAGCCTAGATCGGTGGTATTGACTGAATTGATTGTTTCAAAGGTGGACATTTCGACTTCTTTTTCTTCAATTAGTGGTTCTTCGAATTGCATCAAACTATCGAATTCTTCAATATCGATTTCAGGTAGTCCAATCTCATCATGTATCAGGGCTGCAGAATCCTCTTCTGAAATTTCTAAATCTTCTTCCATTGGTGTTATCAATTCTTCTGAAACCCATAATTCAGCACCGGATGACGCTTCATCCATAACCATCTTTTCGACCTCATCATTGCTTTTCTTGTAACCTCTTGTTCGCCCTAATAAACCATGGAAAGTACCTGCATCTATGGATGGTTGAGGATTTGAATCTGCAATAATTATTTCCTCATTATCAGGAGTTGCTGAATACGTGAATGTATCAATTGGCTCATCCTCTGAGATAGAGTCGGATAGGCCTTCTAAGTCCAAATCAAAACCAAATATTTCGCTTACTGGGTCGCTTGAAGTTAGAATTTCTTCTACTGAATCTCTTTCTTGCCACGGTAGGGATGCATCGATTATCTCAGAGTCATGAGTAATCTCTAATTCTTGATTTGTCTCTAAAATAGTTTCTTCATTGGTATATTCTGGAAAAATTGGTTGGGTTCTTTCATATTTTTCAGTTTCAATCAGAGAATTAAATGGGGCATTGGGTGATACTTCTGTAGAAGTCCCGGAATGTAATGATACATCGATGGAATCTCTCATGAATCTTATTACTTCAGATGGTTTTCCTCCACTTAATGAATGAATATATTCAGCATCTATGGTAGATAATTGGAAATTACTTGAAGTCGCTGAAGAAACTCTTCTTTCAATTAATACTTTTACTTCATCAATTGTCAGTGGCTCTAAAGTCTCAATACTAGCAAAACTGTGTATTATGCTATCTGGAAGGATGCTACGCTGTTTTGGCTCAACAACTACCACTACAACCGCTTTAAGCCTCTCTAGTAGTGGTAGAGCGTCACGTAAAGCTACTGTCATTACCGATGTTTCTACTGTTGGCATATCAATTACAATAAGTGGTATCTTCGATGTATAGGTATAGGATGCTTCAACAATCTTATGAGCCAGTTCAGCCCTACTTTGAGGAATATTGTAATCTATCAACTGTGAATATAGATTTTCTAACAGGCTATGTGCTGGATTTGTGGCTGAAATATGGTCAATATGAACATAAACAGGCGTTTCGCTAGCCGAACACCTAAGCAGAGATGTCCTTCCTGAACCCATTTCCCCAACGATTAACAATCTCCTGTTAGATCTAAAATTGATATGTTTAGAAATTCTCCCTCTAATATCTAAACGCCCTACGTAAAGCGATTCTTGGCCACTTTCCAATGGGCTAGTAGAAAATGGGTTCTCTGTTAAAGGGGGAAAGTCAATCTGTAAACCTTCTACTCGCATGCCTCCTCAACTTCGAGTGGGTATTTGATGTTTGACCTAATGTATGACATGAAAGTACCCGTTATGAAGCGTCAACAATTATGCCATACGCCATTATCACTGGTTAAAATAGGCCAAATAACGCAACATTAACGCTTCGTTAACGCGTTAATATTTGCGTTAAAACCGTTAATCCTGACAATTCTGATAATACCTTTCCACTATCAATTCATAAGTAAAATAATTACATTTATCCGATTACTTATGTGTCTGGCATGCTTGGATGAGTTTGGGGAGAACCAATGCCGGTAGATAATAGTCGTTTGAGTGGTTTTTTCCGCCATAGTGTCGCTGAAAGGCGTAATTTAGTCAAAAAATTGGCAAATTTAACCGAAGAACAGGTTAGTGCCCTAGCAGCAAATGGTGAATTGGACGATGAAGCCGCTGATCGGATGATTGAGAATGTGATAGGAACCATGTCCTTACCCGTAGGAGTTGCAACTAACTTCGTCATCGATGAAAAGCACTACTTAATCCCATTTTGTCTTGAAGAATCAAGCGTGGTTGCTGCGGCCTCAAATATGGCAAAGCGTTGCCTTGCTAAAGGTGGGTTTAGAACTCAGAATGATGCACCAATGATGATTGGACAAATTCAAATTCTCGATTGCCCTGATATAAATCAGTCGCAATTGGCATTACATCAAGCGAAAGACGACCTAATTTCACTCTGTAATAGCCTGCCATCTACTATGATTAGACTTGGTGGCGGCTGTAAAAGAATAGAAACTCGAATTATTGAATCACTTTCTGGACCTATGCTAGTTCTCCACATCATAGTTGATTGTCGTGACGCCATGGGGGCAAATGCAGTCAATACTATGGCTGAATTAATCGCTCCTGAAGTAGAGAGGCTCACATCAGGAAGAGTACACTTGAAGATTTTGTCTAACCTAGCCGCACATAGACTGGCTAGAGTAGAGGCTACATTTACTCCAGAAGAACTCTCTAATGATGGTACTGAAGAAAATGGTAAACAGATAATACAAGGAATCCTTGAAGCTCATCATTTCGCTTTGGCAGACCCGTTTAGAGCCGCTACCCATAACAAGGGAGTCATGAATGCCATCAGTAGTGTCGCAGTGGCTTGCGGGCAAGATTGGAGAGCAATTGAGGCTGGTTGTCATTCTTGGGCATCGTTTTCAAATGATAATTACTCTTCCATGACAGAATGGAAATTAGACGAAGAAGGGTGCTTAGTAGGCAGTATAGAAACACCAATGGCAGTTGGAATTGTTGGCGGAGCATCCAAAGTCCACCCTGTTGCTAAGACAAATTTAGCTATACTTGGCGTGACTTCTGCTAGTGAACTGGCTGGAATCATCTGTGCTGCAGGATTATCTCAAAATCTTGGAGCTCTAAGGGCGCTTGCCACTAATGGAATACAAGCAGGCCATATGAAACTCCATTCTAGAAATATGGCAGTAAGTGCTGGAGCGGTCGGTGAGGAAATTGAGTTGGTAGCAGCAAAGTTACAATCGCATATAGGACCTAAAACACAAACTGTAGTACAAAAAATACTTGAAGAATTGAGAGAATCTTAATTCACTCTTCTTCAAAATTTAAAGTTGATTGGACTGAACCATCAGATTCACCTTCTTCTTTAATGACTTCTTTACCTACTAAGTCATCTAGAAGCCCGGTATTTTGAACTTGTTCTCTAAACCAGGCCTTAACCTTCTTCCTATCCGTATATGGGCAACCAAAGGCTTCTGAAAACCTTCTAGTTGTTGTTAATCTTCTAGTATTGCCATCTTTTCTACGGTCTATCATACCATATTGTGCAAGTTCTCTAACGTAATCATATGCTTTTTGACCTAAAAATTCAATCAAACGGGATTGGGCCATCGGTTGATGATAAGCGATTAGAGATGCTGCTTTGAGAAGTTTCTTTGGAAGTTCTGTTTTTGCCTCTTTAGGAAGATGGTCGGCAATGTCAGGTTTAACTTCAATAGCCCAACGCTCTCCTACTTCTGCTATCTGTAAAGCGCCTCCACGTCTTCTCTTTAGAGTAGACCTCAAAGAATATAATGAATCCAACATCTCATCTTCATCATAGCCCAATGAAATGCTCAGTTCGGAGACTGTCATAGATCTCCCTGCACCAAAAAGGGTGGCTTCCAAAAGTGTATCTAATTGTATTTCAGTAATGTAAACAACCCCTTACTCGACTAACCATTCATGTTTTTGGAAACTATCATCTATTTCTGAGGCATCTATAGCCACAGGTTCCAACGATGCCTTTTCTTCAATTTCAAGTTCTTTTTCTTTCCGTTCAGCCTCTTCTATCAATCTCATCTTTTCTGCCCTTTTCTTAGCAAATTGAACGGAACCTGAATCTTCATCTTGAGATTCTACATTCTGTTTTTCATCTAATTCATCTATCGCATCTTTGACTTGTTGGAAATCATCCAAATCAGGCCAAAGGTCTTCAAGGAAAATGTCTCCATCTGGGGCCACATCTTGACTGATAGAGGCAAACCCTCTATGAGTCAAAAATAATCCAGCGATGAAAGATGTCACTTTAGCCTCATCTTGATAACCCTCGGGAACAGCACCGAAAATTTCCTCTAAAATCACCCTTAGATGGGCTTTTACATTATCAACTGGTACTTTGTTACTATTGCTTTCAAGGCATGATCTTCTTAATGCTGACCAACACCTTCCAATGTCGCCCTCTAAATCTTCATTGTGCATTCTTCCGCCAATATTTTCTAAATAATCCTTTAACTCAGCTTGATGGGCAATTCTATTTTCTTCCCTTAGCCTAAGACCTTCAGCATCATCTGCTGCATCTTTGAATGCAGAGAGTAGTTCCCCTAGAGTAACAGGCCTTCCTTCCTCTCTCCTAACTCTCTCGCCAAATAATGTCGGCAATATATCATCAGCATCACCTTGAAGGATCGAATTGGTAAACAAGAAAGCCTCATCATCATACTCCGACTCCCAGCCAAAATCAAAGCCTTCGTCCCATTCTTCTTCTTCATCTGTCCTTTGAACTCTATCGAAAAGGTCGATAGCTTGGTGATGTAATACCTCCCATGATAGACGGATTAGTCTACCGCATGCTGGAAGGTCAAGATTGGTCGAATTATTTTTTACACGTTGGGTAAAGAACTTCAAGAATTTAGACAAATCGATATTCCAGGCGTCCAAGTCTTCCTCTCTTACAAGCGATAGAACAAGAGCCACAGAACGGTCAAAAGGGTCTGATAAAGACCTAAATTCGGCCTCTTCGGTTTCAGCGATTGAAAGTATTCTATCTGCGAATAATTGGGCTTCAACTGTCTCTTCACCCGATTCAATCAATTGATTGATCACGTCCTGTCTAAGGAACCATTTGTCTAAGACCGCTTGTTGCTCTGCCAAAAAATCACCTCAGAGTTCCTCTTGTGTATCAACTATATCTGTTAATTCGACTTCCTCTTCAGATTCTTCTTGAGATAAGGCTTCTTTCAAATCCTGCATCTCTTGAATATCTTCTGTTAGTTCAGCAGTTCTTTCGCCGAGTCCTTGCATTGTAGAATCTTCATCATCGGTTTTCTCATCTTCATCAAGGATATGATTTAACAATCCACCTAGGCTCTTAGGAGGTGATAAAGCTTCAGGAACTGTCGGCATATCAAATTCAACTTGTTGAACTTCATCACGTCTCAATGCGTTCATTTTCGCTATTCTCTCGGCTTCTTCTTCAGCCTCAGCACCCAGTTCTATTGCTCTATCTCTATCGAAATCTACGATTCTACGGCTACAACCATCTCCTCCGTGAGTGATACCGATATGATGGTCTGCAAGACGCAGGGAAACCTTTCGTAGAGTTACCATGATAAATTGAGCATTCTTACTTCTTTGCCTACACATCTCGGCAATTCTTTCTGCATTGGTAGCATCGAGATTTTGGTCGACTTCATCGAAGTAATAGAATGGACTTGGGTCATAATCTTGTATAGCAAAAATCAATGCTAATGCTGCCATTGATTGCTCTCCACCTGAAAGTTGAAGCCTACTAACCTTGGATGATTTTCCTTTAGGCTTAGCCCATAATTCCAAACCACCCTTGAATGGTTCATCTGGATTCTCTAAGTATAATTCACCACGCCCTCCATCGCTAAGGACATTATATGAAACCTTGAAATTTTCATTAACTTGTTCTAGAACTGCAACAAGTCTCTCTTTCCTCTGCGCTTCCAATTTATCGGTTACATCGATTAGGGAGTTTCTACGCTTCTGCAATGTCTTGAAATCATCTTTCATTTCATTAAGACGTAATTCACAAGCCTCGAATTGCTCAATGGCTAGCATATTTACTGGGCCATAGGCTTCCATCCTCCTTTCTAGTGAACGTACCTTCTTTTCAGATTCGCCGACTGAAGGTAAAGTAATATTTGCTTCAGCCGGTTCTATTCCTGCGACTCTCATCTCATTGAGTAATTCTGAAAGTGCTGTTTCTTTGGTAATTAAAGAACGCCCAACCTCATCACTCATTCTTCTTCTGGATTGTGCATCGGTAGCTTTCTGAGTGAGAGAGGTTCTAAGACTCGCTCTATCATCGACCAGTTGTAATCTTTCATCCTCTAGCCCTTTATTCTCTTCTAAGAATTCAGAAAGTTCTTCTTGCTTTTCTTTTAATTCTATAGAATCAATGCCTATAGACGATTTTAATTCCTCTACTAACTCATTTCTCTTGTTCATAGAGGAACTAATTGAATTAATTCTAGAGTTATTATCATCAACCCTTTGGGCCAATAATTCTTTGTGACTACTGCCACTTTCCAGGGCTGTTTCAGCCTTTGATTTGAGCCCTTCAGCATCTAATCGTTTCATTTGTGCAGAGTGCATTCTATCCTTGAGGTGGCTTGGACTAGCCAATTCCACTGCCTCTCTTGCTGATGTACAATTAGCTTCCATAATCTCAAATTGGTTTTGAGATTTATCCAATTCCTCAAGATTAGATCTTGCTAGAGATTCTAATTCATTCAATTTCTTCTCGACTTCAGCAACTGCTCCAAGTGACTTATTGTGCATGGATTTTGCTTGTTTCATCTCAGCCCGCCACTCTTGTAACTTAACCGCATCTTCTCCATCAGATAATTGATTTATACTTACTCGGATCACTTGTTGTTGTCTTCTTGCCTCGATTAGTGCTGCAGAAACTGTATCAGACATCAATCTTAATTTATCAACTTCTCCAGATAGTTTCTCAACTTCAGAGGCACCTTTAATTCGCCCTCCAAAAGATACAGACATCTTGCGTTTTGAACCACCAATCATAGCACCTCCAGCTTCGGTTACATCTCCTCTGAGAGTAACTAGACGAATTCCGCCCATGTGAGACCTTGCTGTTGACATAGAATCGACAATCAAGGTATTTCTAAGTACAAATCTTATTGCAATGTCAATTTTAGGGTCGTAATCTAATAACTCATGTGCAAATCCAATTACTCCCGGTTTCTTAGAAACCATTACTGCTTTACCGGCAGCCCTGGTGTTGGTCAGTTTATTCAACGGAAGGAAAGTTGCTCTTCCAGCCCTGTTTTCTGCTAACCATCGAATGGCCTGGGCTGCAACTTCATCACTCTCTACTACTAGAGAAGTCATACCACCACCGATTGCAGTGGATAATGCTGACTCGTGTGAATCATCAATTGGTGCACATAACTCTGCTATTGAGCCGATAATACCTTTCAACTCTCCACGATCTCTGGCCGCAATTACTGCAGCGGCGCCTCCTGCCATGCCTTTAGAACCGCTAGAGGTTTCCATTTCTGCCCTAGTTCGCTCTAACTTTCTTTCTGTTTCTCTGAGTTTTGACTCGATAACTTGAGATTCCTCGACCAGTTTTTGTTCTGCATTTTGAGCATCCATGAGTTGCTTTGAAAGTTTACTACGGTCTTTCTCTGCAGATTTTCCTGAAAGTTCTTCCCCTTTGATTTCTAATTCGCCTAATGCCAATCTTGCTTCTTCAGATGCTTCTTGAACCTGAGATAGCTGTTCTGAAATTACTTCTGCCTGTGCTGCAGTTCTATCAACTTCACTTTGTGCCTCAGATAATTTAGTTCTTGCACCCTCTAATTGGGCAATCGCCTTGGATAAAGTCCTAGATAATTCTGCACTTTCATCATTTGATGATTCCATGATTTTAGTTATTTCGAGTTCTTCGGATTCTGCTTCTTTCAATGCTTTTTGGGAATCTTCTAAGTCCTGCTTTGCTGATTTTAGTGAATTTGTAAATTCTTCTAATGAAAGTACAGCGGATTCTAATTGTTCTTTCAGAGTGTCTAGTTCCAACTGATCCTCAGCATTCTTAGTAACAGAATCTTCAATTTTATCCTTATTTCCATCTATCTTGAGATGTAAATCATAAATTTGTTTGTTTAAACCATTAGAATCTCCACCCATCAATTCTTCAATTTGCTTTTGCAGGACTCCGATTTGGTCTTCTAAAGCAATCAAAGACTTAGCGCCCTCTTTGACTTCCAAATCTAGAGAATTAGCCTCTTCGAGATATCTGGTCTGTTCGGATAATTGATATTCTTTCTCTGCCATTTGGCTAGCGTAATTTGATTGATAGGAAGTAACTCTTGCTTGATTTAGTTCATCGGCTAAATCCTTCGCTTTGACCGCTATGTCCTTCTCTTTTCTAAGATCTTTCAATCTAACTTTTTGCTCTTCTTCCAGGAGCCCTATTCTTTCAATATAATTCTCAACATTGGCTTTTTGCTTGTCGGCTTTTCTTATCTCTTCATCGTATGAAGTCACTCCGGCAACGCTGTCTAGAACTTTTCTTCTTTCTTTTGAAGTCATTTTGGCTAAACTTGTAACGTCACCCTGTAAAACGATATTGTAGCCATCTGGCCTTGCATTAGCCGCTCCAAGAATCCTGTGGAAAGATTTCTGAGTACTTTCTTCCCCATCAAGTAAATACTGAGTCACTACATTATTCGACTTGGTCAATCTAATCGAACGAGTCATTCTAACTTCATCGGAATCGATTGGTAATCGCCTTCTCTTGTTAGAAAGAACTGGGTTAGCAAAAATCAATGTTACTTCACAAGCTCGTGCAGGCTTAGAATTCTTACCCCCATTGAAGATTAAATCTTTAGAATTTTGAGCCCTAATCGTCTTATTGGAACGCGGACCTAGAACAAATTGAATGGCATCTCCACAATTGGATTTACCTGAACCATTTGGCCCAGTAATTGCAGTAAATCCTCTATCCAAAGGAATCATTACTTCTCCCTTGAACGACTTAAAATTAGATATCTCAATTGCTTTTAGGTACATTACCATCCCTCATCCGGAAAAAAATCTCCGACCTTAACGGGGTCATCGGGAATCTAGGGGTATTAAACTATGCGAGACATTAGAACTCAATACACCGTTTTTCTAAGTGCTTGAAAGTAGCCGAAAGAAGCAATTATATCGTTCCTGTAGAATTACATTTGCGGCATCCGCCACCTTTGCAATATGGACAAGTTGCTTCAACTTTTAATCCGCTACTTTTTCTCGACATTGAAAGATTAGAGTCACGGTGCATCAATGGAGACCTAGTCACTCTTTTTTGCTTCCCATGTAATTCATTTAATGGCCTAGCAGTTGTACCGAATGTCGACCTAAATTTATCAGCGACTTCTCGTCTACTTTCCAGACGTTGATTTGTTTGTTCAATTGCTTCAGCCTCCCAGTATTTTGGACCACGCATCATAAATGCTCCTATAATTGCCATTCCAATTTGTACGAAAAGAGGAGAAACATCGACTGGAAGTAAAGATGCGATACCTTCTGAACCTACTGCAGTTGGAAGCAATCCTAATCGATCTATTATTGCTAGTCCAAAGAAAGCGCACCCAGTGGCAAAAAGTACTTTCCTAATTCTTTGTGCCCATCTACCTTTTTGAGGTAATTTAAATCTTCCAATCATCAAGATGAAAATACCTTCTCCCAGAAGCAAGAAATCTGCCCCATTCCATTCACCAACAGGACCTAAACAAAAACTATCATTGCCTTCTGCAAGTTCTTTTTCTACCTCTGCTTGAGAGCAATGAGGTTCAAATAATTTCATTACATCTAACTTAGAAGCCTCGGCACCCTCATAGTATTGTGGTGCTGCTAGCCCGAATTGAACATTGACAATTACAAAACCCACCATCAAAAGACCAAGTATGGTTGAGAAGTTCCGGCTAATAACTCCCATATTACTGCGACTATGAGGATACATGATAGTGATATCGCTTCACAAGATTTCAAATGAGGGAATCATTACCGTTAGTTCGAGGGGGATTATGGCTCACATAATCATCATAGGAAGCGGCATTGCTGGATTATTTGCTGCTTTGAAAATAGCAGATTCCGATAACAAGGTAACTGTGATAACTAAACAGAGACTCAAAGACTCCTCTACAAATTGGGCGCAAGGCGGCATCGCAGGAATTCTTGATAAAACAGATTTAGCAGGAATTGATTCACATATTCAAGATACTTTGAGTAGTGGAGATGGAATGTGTGACGAAAATGTTGTTCATGAAGTGATAAATAGTGCAAGTGAATGTATTCATGAATTATTGAAAATAGGAGTTCGCTTTGAAAAGAACGATTCAGGAGACTTCCGTTTAGCCAAAGAAGGAGGTCATTCTTCACGAAGGATATTACATTCCAAAGATGCTACTGGAAAAGAAATTGAAAGGGCACTAAGTGATGCGGCAAAAACTCATCCTAATGTCAGTTTAAATCCAAACATGCTAGCAATCGATTTAATCCAAAAAGAGCATGGAGTCCCAAGTAAAGGAATTTCAGGCGTGTGGTGCCTAAACCAAGAAACCAATAAAGTAGAAACTTTCTCTGCTGATTCAATTATCTTAGCAACTGGAGGAGTCGGTCAACTATGGACTCAAACGACAAATCCCGGTGTTGCCACCGGAGACGGTCTTGCCATGGCTTGGAGAGCTGGTGCAAATGTCAAAGATATGGCTTTTATTCAATTTCATCCAACTGCACTCTCTATTTCCAAAGATAGACCTTTTCTGATCACAGAAGCCCTAAGAGGGGAAGGTGGAGTAATTCTAGACAAGACAGGTCTTGAAAGATGGCAAAAAGATTGTCAAAAATGTATTGAGCAAAATATCAAGCCCCCGTTACCAAATGATTACTCATTCACATTGGAATTTTCGTCTTTAGGCTCGATGGCTACGAGAGATATAGTTGCCAGGTCAATAGATATAAAACTCAAAAAAACAGGAGAAAACCATGTATTTTTGGTAACATCTCACCTTGATAGTACCCATTTACAAGAGGAATTTCCTAATATCCAATCCCGCTTAAATCGTCATAATCTAAAACTTGGAATTGACCATTTACCAATTGCACCAGCCGCTCACTACATAGTTGGAGGATTAGACGTAGATACTTTTGGAAGGCCTATGCTAAGAGATGAAAATAATTTCATCCCGTCATTATATGCAATAGGAGAAGTGGCTTGTACCGGTATGCATGGAGCAAATAGATTGGCTTCAAACAGTTTACTAGAAGCAGTTGTATATGCTGATAAAGCTGCAAATCATATCATTGAAAATACACCGAATATTGATAATAAAGATGCACCCGAATGGAGAGAAGAAGGACTAGATTCGTTAGTAGAGCATGCCCCGATTGTAAATGATTTGATGTTACTCCGTTCAACAATGTCCCAAGAAGTTGGAGTTGTCAGAAGGTTTCAGAGGTTAGAAAGGGCATCAAGAAGGTTGAAGCTTCTTGGAGAAGAGGTGGACTTGATTTGGAGAAATTCACTAGCGAGTCGAGAAATTGTAGAATTGAGAAATCTAATCTTAGTCGGACAATTAGTTACTTCAGATGCCTTAACAAGAACTGAAAACCGAGGATTACACTATAATTCAGACTTATCATAAATTCAAAGATTTAATCAGTTCGCTTAATAGATTATTTTTCGGAGTTGCAATTCCATAGCGTTCTGCCCTCTCCACAACTGCTTGATTGAGAAATTCTATTTCTGTTTGTCGACCTTTCTTGACATCTTGTAACATACTGCAAAAATTCTTCGAAGTCGCCTTAATTACCTCATGTAATCTTGAATTTAATTCTTCATCTGAAGGGATGTTCACTCTTTCTTGCCTGGCAATATTTGCGCCTTCAATCATAATTGAAGAACATAATTCGAATAGATTAGACCGCAAAAGAAAACCATTTTCACAGCCTATTAAGGCTGCAACAGGATTTATCGCAATATTTAGTAAAACCTTACTCCATACTAACTTTCTACCATCATCTTCCCATTTTGGATTAAGCCCTGACTTAGAAAGTAAATCGATTATGTCCTGAGCATCGGTTAAACCCGGTCCTTCTCCAAATTTACCTAAGGATATATGTCCCTTTCCGGCCCAGTTTACAACCCCTGGCTCTGGCCTCCAAGCACCATGAGATATCGATGCTGCGAATACTCGGTGAGGTCCAAAAAAGTCGATACATTTCTCAACATGTCCCAAACCATTACTCAAACAAATTATTTTTGAGTTTTCATTCAATAAATACAAGGATTTCTCCATTAATGAAACCACGTCATTGGCTTTACTAGTGATAAATAAAACATCTATTTGATTTTGTAATCCATTGTAAAAACCGACTTCTTCCAATGAAATTATCATTGAATCATCTTTGACTACAAAAGAATCTTCTCCTATTACTTCAATGCCACTTAGAGCCATAGCAGAACCATGTTCGCCTCTAGCATGTATCAAAATATTATCTACTCCATATTGAGAGATCTTAGCAGCGATTAAAGAACCGATAGAGCCGGCACCTAATACTGCAACATTCAATTTATCATCCTCACATATAACTTCCCAAATAAATGTAAACTTGGCCATCTTGATGGTCAAGGCGCATTGTTGAGAAAGTGCTGTTTGAAGGTGAGAATTCGAAATTATTCATTCCTTGTTCAAGTATCGCTGTTGATTCAACAATGCTCCATTCTTCGGCGCCGTCTCCTAAAGTAGTTTGAATAATATTAACTGGAATCGATTCATTTGAAGGATTATGAATCTCAAAGTCAGCCATCTCAGGATGTAGTAGTGTCCCATTCATCGATGCTGCCCAAATATTTGTCCATAATCGATGGGCGATACCTTCTCGAGTCAAAACTAATTCTGGGCCTCTTTCTACAGATATGTTGTCTTGTGGCAATGGATGGTTTGGATTAGAACAAATTGATAATTCTTCAAAGTCTGGAACCTTGAGGATTATTGATGAATTTTCTTTGATACTTGGAACCTGTGCGATATCCCTATATTCCATATCCCAAATCCATGACTCGTTCTCAGTAAGTGGTTTGGCAGGGGTACTAACCTTAGAATCTAATAAACAGTAATCTGTAGATGTTGACAATATTTGGCCTGGACTGATTATTATTCCCCATCCATATTCTAGCGAATTATTAATCTCCCAACCTGTGGAAGGAATAATCGCTCTATTAGACAGAATAGGCTGATCAGGAATAAATAATGAGTCACCTAATTTAATTACATTCAATTCTGTCGAACGCATTAAGATTATAGCATCTTGACCTCGAATACAAAGTGAATCATCCTCTGACTCTAATGAAGTTTCCAGCCCTTGGTGACCATCAATCCAGTACATTCGTGTTTGAAAATCAACCGAAGAAGATTGTGGGAAAGAAATGTTTACCGGCTCTTCAGAATCAATTGAAAGACTTAGACAGCGTTTTATTTCCCCATTAGAGTTGATTAATTCCCAGCCTGAAAGAGGGTATGCTGGTAATTCAGGGGAAGCTAGTATAGTATCGAATTGGGCTTTAGAATCTATATATGTTATCAAATAGAATTCTTCTGCTATCGGCTCATATCCAGAAACATTCCATGTTAGGTTTAGAATTGCAGATGATTTCTTGCCAGGCAATATATCGTCGCCACAACCTAAATCTTCAATCGAAATTGAATCATCGTCACTGCACAACCAATTAGCATCCCATTTAGTGGAGGCAACTCCATTGATTCTTGCCAAATCTATAGTCCAGTGTTGAGTTATTGCAGATGGATTCAAGACTTCTACTTCCAAATGGCCGTACCAAATACCATCTTTTTCCATAATTTTGATTTGGTCATCGAATTGATACTCAATAGACTCATCCCAATCTTCATCCATTGAAAACGGAGTTTGACTTGGTAAAGAAATCATAAAAATTAAGAATAAAACCATACCCATTTTAGACACAGATTCCGGCTCAATACCTTTCGCTTCATCCAAGACTATTGGAACTCTCTTATCTGAACCCATGAATAGCAATAATGGGATAATTACACCAAGGATAGGTAACCAAATTGTAAATCCATCAAATGCATCAAACATCCATGCAAAGACCAGTATTATCATGAATAGAAAGAACTGATTGGAAGAATTTCTGGCATCATTTAGACCCACACGAGCCACAAGAATACGTCCTCCGGGGAAGGTTGGGATTGGAAGAAGTGAAATCCAACCATAAAAACATAACAAAGTACCTGCTTTAGTAAATGGATGCGCCCATAATAATCTAACGGATAAATCATCAAATGTCATTATACTTATCAGGTTGACCAATAATGGAGAATCAGAAACATATTGCATAGAGGTAATCTCTACAAACTCAGGCGTCATGAATAAACCTAAAATCCACAAAAAAGAGCCAACTGATATGAATATCAAAGGAACTGAAAGAGAAACCCAACCTAAAGAATGGCGATTTTTCCATGGACGTGCATCCATTCTTGGCAGTGATGGAATCAATAGTAAACCAAATGGCCAAACAAGATAAGATTTGGATAAAAATCCTAAACTAAACAAAGCGATGGTTGGCTCTGGAAGCGGTAATAGGTGGCCAACACGAATTCCATGGCGTTCGGCCCACTTCTTTTGAACAAATGATGCAATCAACATTATACTTACCACTGGTAAAACATATCCTAAAACAGCATCAACAAATAGAGACTCGTGGAACCATCCACCATCTGGAATGGAACCCTCCATCCAATACATGCCTGCCAAGGTCAATGAAACAACTGTCAATGACCACATGGCGATTAAACTCTTGGAAGACGGGAATTGTCTTTCAGGAAGTGGAAGAACCTGCAAAACCCAAGGATCTCCAAAATCTAATTTTATCATCCAACCTAGTTTCTGTAAATATTCATTGGCGTCTTGCAAACTATCATGGACATCTTGATCCTCTTTGGCATCCGCTTTCCAAATTGGCCATCGACTCCCACCTATTTCCCCATAAAGGTGGAAATATCTCTTTAAAATTGATTCAAGTAACTGTTTTTGGTCCCATGATTTCTTTTGAGCAATCAGTTGGTCTACACCCTCGGAGTCGTCGCTCTTGGAATCACTAGGGCTCGACATACGACTTCCTCGGTATAACCCTGTGAGCCCATCCCTACTTTAACCATCGGCGGATTGATGATTAAAATTATAATCACTTATTCTTGAAACGCTTGAGACGGAATGTTTCTTCTCTTTCCATCTCTTCAAGTCTTAGTTGAATAAACACTCTTGCTTCCTCAAGTTCTGGTATAACCTTGAATTCAAGAGCATTTACACGTCTCTTTGTTGCTTCAATTTCTTCCAGTAATCTCTTCAGAGTGGCTTCCATTTCTGAAGCGGTTACGATCTTTCCAATCAAATCACTGAATGAATCACCGGCTTCATCAATATATGGTGAAGAACCAATATATCCTACACCGCGCTCTTGAAATGTTGATTTCAAATTAGAGCCACTGACGCTAGGAACTACAACACCCATGATGTTTCTTCGCTCAACCTCAACTTCAGGATGAGCGCTGTTTGCAATTGCAGCAGCCCTAACTGCCAAACCGCCTTCAATCGCATTAGCCAAATCAATTCTTTGCTTTGCCAAACGATATGATTCGGTCAAATCACGCTTTGCTTCAATCATCTTGGACAATAGTTGTCTAAACTCGTGGAATAGACCATCCCTCTTCATTTTTAGAAGTTTATATCCATTCTTAGTCTGCTTAATCCTAGCCTTGAGCTTGATTAGTTCACTTCTTGTTGGTTTAATATCCAAAGCCATGAAAAATCACCTCAATTTATTTTGCTCACTCTTTGTTTTCAGGATGATACTTCTCAATCCATTTTTGGTCAAGACGTACTAGATACTTGGTATCAATAGATGACATCAAAGACCAGCAAAGATCTAGAGTTTCTTCTATAGAACGGTCTTCGTCTCTAGTTTGCCTTAGGAACTTATCCTCAAAGACACCTGAGAAGTCAAGCAATTGCTTATCACGCTCATTCAAAGCATCTTCACCAACAATTGCAACTAAACCTCTTAGTTCACGACCTTGAGCATAAGCAGCATACATTTGGTCAGATACTGATTTGTGGTCTTCTCTAGTGGTTTTCTCGCCAATACATGAACCCATCAAACGAGACAATGAAGGTAATACATTGATCGGAGGATAAATTCCTTGTTGGTGTAATTCACGAGAAATAACAATCTGTCCTTCAGTAATATATCCTGAAAGGTCAGGAATTGGGTGAGTAATATCGTCACCAGGCATTGTTAAAATCGGGAATTGAGTGATTGAACCCTTCTTACCCTTAACAATTCCAGCACGCTCGTAAAGCATTGCCAAATCTGTATACATATATCCTGGGTAACCTCTTCTACCTGGAACTTCTTCACGTGCTGCACCAATTTGTCTTAGGGCATCACAATAGTTTGTCATATCAGTATAGATAACAAGTACGTGGTAATCTTTCTCGAAAGCCAAGTACTCTGCAGCTGTCAAAGCAAGACGAGGTGTAATAATTCTCTCAACCGCAGGGTCATCTGCAAGGTTAACAAACAGTACAGCATTCTCTAGAGCGCCTGTTCTTTCCAAGTCAGAACGGAAGAAATTATATTCTTCAGCTGTTATTCCCATAGCACAAAATACTACAATAAATTCTTCATCAGAACCCTTTAGTTTTGCTTGACGTGCAATTTGAAGAGCAATATCATTGTGAGGAAGTCCAGATGCTGAGAAAATTGGTAGTTTCTGTCCACGAACTAATGTTGTACAGCAATCGATTGCCGAAATTCCAGTTTGAATGAAATCGTGCGGGCTTTGACGACTGTATGGATTGATAGCAGCGCCGATAATGTCAGCTTTCTCATCAGCAACGATTTGAGGTCCACCATCTCTTGGCCTACCTGCTCCATCGAGAATTCTTCCGACAAGTTCGGTACTAACTGGAAGTTTAAACACATCTCCCATGAAAGTAACTCCTGCTTCTCTGTCAATCTTAGCTGTTCCTTCGAAAACTTGTACGATAACAAGATCATCAGATGTATCAAGAACTTGTCCATTCTTGATGGTACCATTGGATAGCCTTAGGGTGACAATTTCACCAAATGCTACAGGCTCAGTTTTATTCAAAAAGACCAATGGCCCTTTAACGTCAGTAATTGTTCGGTATTCTTTTCCACTCATAATTATCCCTCCTAGTTCTCCTCCACCGTATTGGCGATTTCTTCATTCATTGATTTTATCATTCCTTCGATGGTGTCTACGTATCCCTTCTCGAACCTTCCTCTCATCAAGTCAGTTCTTGCTGGAACGTTTACTACATCATTGAGTTGTCCACCATTAGCCATTGCAGACTTTGCTGCATCTTGGAAAGATAGGATAGCTTTAGCCATCTTGTATTGCAAGTGTATGTCACAATATGCATCAACTTCGTGGAAACCATTCTGTTGTAGGAAGAACTCACGAATCATTCTTGCAACTTCTAGAGTTAGTTGTTGATCTACTGGCAGAGCATCTGAACCTACTAATTGTACAATTTCTTGTAATTCGGCTTCAACTTGTAATAGACCGCTGATTTGAGTTCTAACTTCAGGGAAGTCCTGTGCGATATTATCTCTAAACCATTGGTCGAGACTTTGTGGGTAAAGAGAATAAGAATTCAACCAGTTAATCGCTGGGAAGTGTCTTTGTCTTGCAAGACCTGCATCTAGACCCCAGAAAACCTTTACAATTCTCAAAGTACCTTGTGATACAGGTTCAGAAATATCTCCACCTGGTGGGGATACAGCACCGATAACAGTAACTGAACCATCATCGCCATTCAAAGTTTCAACACGGCCTGCTCTTTCATAGAATTCTGCGATTCTTGAAGATAAGTAAGCAGGATATCCTTCTTCACCAGGCATTTCTTCAAGTCGTGATGAAATCTCACGCATTGCTTCAGCCCATCTGGAGGTTGAATCTGCCATCAAAGCCACATCGTATCCCATGTCACGGAAATACTCAGCAATAGTAATTCCAGTATAGACAGATGCTTCACGTGCAGCAACAGGCATGTTTGATGTATTTGCAATCATAACGGTACGTTCCATCAATGGCTTACCTGTGTTAGGGTCAATCAAGTGAGGGAATTCGTCAAGAACTTCAGTCATCTCATTTCCTCTTTCACCACATCCAATATAGACAACCAGTTGTGCGTCAGAGTACTTTGCTAGAGATTGTTGTGTAACTGTCTTACCAGACCCGAATGGCCCAGGAATTCCAGCCGCCCCACCTTTAGCAAGTGGGAACAAGAAATCAAGAATTCTCATACCAGTAACTAGGGGAGTATCAGGTGCATACTTTTGGCGGTAAGGACGAGGCGTTCTAACCGGCCACTTCTGCATCATCTGTAATTCAGAACCATCATCGAGGACACAAACGGTTTGAGTAACATTGAAATCTCCAGATTCGATTGACTTTACTTTTCCACTCATGCCTGGAGGTACCATGATTTTGTGAACGATTGTCTCTGTCTCTTGGACATTCCCAATGACTTGTCCACTTTCTACCGAGTCGCCTTTTGCGACTGTAGGTTCGAACTTCCAAACCTTTTCTAAATCGAATGCATCAGCATCAACTCCTCTTGTAATGAATACACCCATTACTTCTTCGAGGGTTGCCAGTGGTCTTTGGATTCCATCATAAATCTGTGTCAAAAGACCTGGACCTAAAGATACAGAAAGTGTTTCTTCGGTATTCAGAACTGGTTCACCAGGTCTAATTCCAGACGTATCTTCGTATACTTGAATTACCGCTTTATCGCCGTGTAATTCAATTACTTCACCCATCAGTCCTTCTTCTCCAACTCTAACGACGTCATACATCGCTGCTTTCATTCCAGTTGCGGTCACAACAGGACCGGATATTCGGTATATTACTCCTTCATTACTCATATTTTTTCCTCCATTTTTGTTGGAATATCATTTCCATAAGTCGACTCCTATTGCCTTACGAATTGTATCACGCAAGGTTGTATCCTCTTCTGTACCAATTCCAAGCACAGTAGGGGTTACTGATGCCGAAAGCCTGTTTCTCAAGCGATCTGGCAATGCTGCAAGTATTACGGAGTCGATAACCACAATACCTACATTTTTATCATTGAGAAGAGATTTCAAGGCTGAAGCCATTTCATCATCATTCTCTGGATTAGTGATATTAGAAATTCCAGCAAGCTGGAATCCTAAAGTGAATTCAGGTGAACCTATAACTGCTAAATCCATATCTTCACCTTCACATTATGTGTGCCTCTAACACATCTTCTGGAAGACCCGCAAGCCTACCTCTAACTATAATTCTCAAATCTGCAACCTCTTGAACTTTCATACAAATGTAATGAATGATCGGTAATGCAGATACTGGATGTAAATAACTCATCCTTTGCATGAATTTATGCTCTTGGTTCTTGAACCAAGTAATTACTGGGTCTAAACTTCTAACATCTTTAGAGCGAGAAAGAAGTTGTTCAAATTCTGCAAAGTCTAACTTACTTGAAGACCTTAAAATGTCCATCATAGAATCCTTTCCACCGGCAGCAATGGATGAAAAGGAACTACTAGGGAGCATTCTGCCACCTGGGATTAATAGTTCAGATATATCTTCTGAATTAATTCCAACTGACTGCGCTTCTAAAATATTCAAAATATTACGATGATCTATTTCCATAGCAAGATAATTTCTTAGATATCTTGTTGAAGGCTTAGTAGAAGATAATGCCTTTGTCGCTACTGAGAAGTAATGCCTATCCAAGGCATCTTCATAATCAGATAATCTAGCATCTTCTGGCAAAGCCATCAATGAAGAGCCAAATGATTTCCTGCGCATTTGGGTAACTGCAGAACGTAAATCATCTGAATTTTCGATTATCTTCAACCAAGGTGTGTTGATTTGGTTTAACTCTGGTAATATGGAATGAGATACTTTGTCCAAGTCTACATCATTCATTACCGCTCGTAAAACTACTTTTGCATTCTGATACTCAAATCTAGAAGTATAAACTTCTACCAATGATTTGACTTTACCATTACACATTGAAACTATTTCTTCAAGTTCTGACTCAAGGTTGTGAGTCAGTGCAGCTTCAACAAGGTCTCCTCCATTGAATTTCCCAGCATATAAGTTGATTTCATCGGAATATCCGATGTTACTTACTGCTACAGTCAACTGATCAGGTGATTGGTGAATCAATTGTCGCATACGCGCCAAATCTGCAAGTTTATTTCGACGGGATTTAGCCCTCGAAGCAACATAAGCAGTATTACCAAACACAATAATCACCTAACCAAACAATATTGAATTCACTGAAGACAGTGAATCATTCCAAGCATTTTCTAAAAGGGTATCAAATCTCATATCATATGAAATTGAACCATCGGGTGCTTCGAGGATAAAACCTCCAAGTCCATCGACTGATTCTCCGATTTTTCTCTTGCCCTTAATGCCATCTAAGGCCTTTCGGTCAACTTCTACCGGTCTTATGATATAATCAGCACCAGCCGTTTTTCCAGCATTTGTCATCATAGACTTTAGCATACTAGCACGTCCTTTGAATCCAGGGTCTGCTAATTGTTGCTTAACAGCATCATGAGTAGCGTCCAAAACCTTTCTCCTGGCAATCAAAATTTCCTTTTGATTGGCCTGGCGAGCGCTTGCGACTACTTCTCTAGCAATCTGAACAGATTCTCTTTCTGCTCTTGCATCTGCTTCACTACGAATACTTTCTGCTTTACTTTCTGCCTCTGATAAAATTTCATTGGCCTCGGCTTTAGCTTTCTTAATTATCGCTTTCGCTTCAGCGTCAGCTGATGCTGCGATATCCTTTGCTAATGTTTCTAGCGTCATCTTTTTTTCCTCCAAACATCTTTCGAAATCCTAAATTAAATAGGATTACGAATGATCTTCCTTATTGAAGGAAGAGCGGCAATGCACCAAGAATCACGATAGATTCTGGCAACGCTGTAAAGATAAGCGCAACACCGAACTTGCTTCCATCTTCAGCAAGCATTCCGACAGCAGCGCTACCAATAGCAGCTTGGGAGAAACCAGCGCCAATGGCCGCAAGACCAAGTGCTAGTCCAACACCGATCATGCCGATGTCTCCAGTTATGTCGTTCGAATCGTCGTCAGTCGTTGCTGCATCTTGTGCTGCAACACCTTGTGCAACCAAGGTCAGTACCAACAATACGATCAGTGTTCTTAGGCTCATTTTCAGGGTATTATTATTCATTTTTGCTACCTCCATTTATTGTCCATTGGACTATGATTCACCCTCTACGTGTAGGGTGCGGCCACCAAGCGGCGCAAAAGCGCTACCCGAGCCGTCGTAAAACTTGCCCATCCATTCTACAAAGTGTAGACGGACGGCGTGAATTGTAGGGGACAGAATTCCCAGTGCTATAGCAAATAACTGAATCAAAACAAAGAGAATAACTCCAAGTAATAGTGAAACTACATCTCCTGAATCAAGTGCTGGACCGATTTTTTCCCAGCCCATAGTAATTGAAACTTCAGCAATTTTAACACCAGCGACACCTACTCCCATTATTCTAAGATATGAAAGAGTATTAGCTAGTAGTCCGAATGTTTCAATTGGACCCATTATCAGGCCACCAACCCATCCGAACTTTTCGTAGACGGCCAAACCAACCACTAAACTTGCCAGTCCAATAATGATTAGGAATGTCCAAATTTGTATGTCGAAAAGACCATTGTATCCCATTACCATATTTCTTGCTTGCATCGAACCGCCGGTTAAAATAAGTAACCAAGAACCTTTTTCGAAGTATGCAGCTGCTGCGCCATGTGCTTTGAAAACTGTCACCAGACCAATAACTAGCCCTAGGAAAATGTGTGCAATACCGATGTAAACTGAAAGAACTACATATTCTTGCAAACCATGTCCTGGGCTTGCCCTGTGGAATGGCATGTGCAATCCACCAAGGTTAAGCAAGTCAGCAATAGCATGAGGGACGTGGACATTAGCATACGTCCAATCATAAAATGCATCGAATGGCGATGAATTTCCTAATTGACCTGTATCATCCCAAACAAACCCAAATCCTTCAGCGAAAATTATTCCCCAAATAATACACCAAGCACCCATCCACTTGAGGATAGTAATTCCATTTTGCGCAAGTGGGTCTTTGGCGAATGGTTTAGAGCCTAAGAATACGGCAAGTAGATAGATTAGAAGGCCATATCCCCAATCCCCCAAAATCATCCCATAGAAAAGAGGGAAAGTCATCATTAGAAGCATCGAAGGATCATATGTCCCATACTTTGGCCTTCCAACCAAATCAACCAATAGTTCAAATGGCTCAGTAGCCTTACCGTTGACAAATTCAATTGGCGGGACTGCATCATCATGAGTAGAGTGTGAATCAGAAGATGAAACATTCGCTAATGCGATATCTAGTTCAGGTAAGTTAATTCTTCCATCTCTGTTTATGTCAATCGCAGCCAAGAACTTAGCCATATTCCAAGGTGGCATATCGCCTATATCAGCGGATTTCATGGCTTTTTCTATTTCTTTGAAGTCTAGGTCTCCTGAATCATCAAGATCCATCGACTTGAAAAATTGGAAAACGCTCTGCCCTGAAGATTCCAGATGCTGAGAAAGCATTATCAGTTCTTTTGGAGTTTCTGAATGATGCTCCTCATGGTCTTCTTCGTGATGATGATGTGAATCAACGTACTCTTCTATAGAAACATGGGAAGCACATTTAGATAGTTTAGCACTAACTTCATCTGCTTTGTTTGTAGGAACCCAAGCATCGAGTGCGAAGGCTTGATTACTGACCGCTACCAAGGTTGGCGCCGTGAAAATTTGTTCCTCTCTTTCAAGGTGTTCTTTGACTCTTACGAGATCAGAGCCATTGGATTTTGCCCAGCCTTCTAGAGATTCGACAGTATCTTCGCTCTTGGAATGTAGATTCCTAATCGTCGCTTCTATCTCTGACATTCTCTCGGAGGGAGTGCCTTCGCCACTAGGGATTTGAACGGCTTTAGAACCCAGTTCAGCTAATGCAATTTGGACGGCTGCTCCATCTTTAGGTTGGCATGCAACAGCAATAATTCCCTTTGAAACTTTGAGTTCAATATCATTGATAATGTCGCTGAAAACAACTTGAGCTTTTGATGCCTTGCTGGTTTCAGCCAAGTAAATCTCTACACCCTCATAGCCAGACATTAATTCTAGAGGAATATTCAATGGAGCAACTCTTGTCAGCGCCTTTAATTGCTCTTCTAAGGAAGAGATTTCAGATTCACAATCTCTAATTGTTTCAATAAACTCAAGAGCATTGTCTACCTTTGCTTCAAATCCATCTAGAATCCCTATTACGTTTTCACGTGTAGTTGGACCATCCATGTTGATAGCGTTGACTTCAGACTGGAGTGAACGAACTTTTGTCAGCAGCCTGCTGACAATTTCTGAGCCTTCGCTTTTTATCGAAGAACCTATTCCAATTCCATCTTCGAAATTACTGTATTCTTCGATATGGACGCAGCCTAAGTTGGTGCATTGACGAATTACTTCTTCCAAATTACCGACTGGTGCAGCGACGGTTAATCGGGACATTTCAAGCATAATAACACCTTAAAATGTAGTCATTGTATCCAAGATTGCTTTAACAGCCTTGTCTAAATTCTTTGTAGCATTTGATTCAATGGAATCAACTTCCTTCGAACCTGTCTTTTGGACTTTACTTGCTTCTTTATCTGCACCTTCGCGTGCCGTATCGAGTTTCGCTTGAGTGCTCGAGACAGAATCATCTGCCGCACTAGATACGATTTCGCTAGACTGCTTTCTAGCATCGGACATAATTTTTGATGCTTCGCTTTGCGCATCAGCAAGTTTCTTTGCTGCATCGCGCTCAGTTTGCTTGATTTTACGAAGAACGTCGGACATACCCAAGTAAATCACCTACATTTCTCCGAATTATAGGGGGTTTATGAGTGTAGTGATTAAACACTCCTTCCATAACAATCCCGAAGATTAGATAATTGCGCCTGTAGTCATCGTTTAGGCTTAAATGCCCTAAACCGACTCGACATACCAAATGGTAACAAAAGCCTTCCTTGGACATCTTCAAATCCAACTTCCCTCATGACTTTACGATAATAACCATTTGTACCATAATGAGAATATGTCCGGGCTAAACCTTTCCAAGGGTGATCTTTTTCTTTGGTAATTATTCTAGCGATGATTTGTACAACTGTGGCCATCCATATTCGCCCTGCTAAGCCATGAAACCAATTGGCTTTGCCCGCATCGCAAATTACAAGCTGACCTCCGGGTTTCAGTACCCTAAATATTTCTTGAAGACCCTTCTTTTTATCCTGGAAGTCCCTAAATGAAAATAAGCAAAATACTCTATCGAAAGAGTCGTCAGGAAGAGGTATTGATTCGGCGATGGCTTCAACGTATTTTGCTGGTTTTTCACCACGTGATTTTCTAGCAGAATCTACTCTCTTCTTAGCAACCCTCAACATTTCTGCTGAGGGATCTAAGCAGGTTACATCCAAACCTACTAGATCTTCAGCAAATGAACCTGGCCCACAGCCAACTTCTAAGATTTTCATCCCTTTCTCTGCATGATTACGGACATTTCTTCTCCAAACTTTATCCTGTCCAAAAGTCATCCAACGATTTACTTTATCATAATGCGGAATTGACTGTTCAAGTTGTTCTTCAAGTTTAGTCCAAGCGTCTAAATCTATGCCTGATGGGTCATAACCACCTGTTGAACTCCTATCCGACATATTAACTCCTCACGGCTGACCTCTTTGGACATATCGTTTTGAAAACACCGGCAATAGGTCAAGCAATACGCTCAACTGTTTCTGGAGTAATACCTTCTTCAGGAGTTACTCTAAATACAAGTATCTTCAAATTCTCTGGAGCATTTCTAAACTTAGAAACTATCATAGATGTTTCAAAATCAGTACCTATGGTTCTAACTTGGAAAGAAAGAACCATATCTGCAATGGATGCTAACTCTTGTTTTATTAAAGGAGAAAGTCCGTCAGTAGATACTGAAATTAAAATCAAACCCCTGTATAATTGTGCATGCGCTTGTAACATCCTAACCATCGCGACGACTCTTGCTGGGTCATCTCTTTGAAGGAAAAAATCTAGACTGTCAATAACTGCTCTAAAATAAGGCCCTAAAGCCATAACTTCATTTGTAACTTCAGTCAAATAATCCTGCGTCATATCATCTACGAATCTAGTTTGGGCTAATCTTTGAATATCTTCAAGTCTAAAACCTTCCAATCTATACCTACTTGCCAATAATTCTTTTTCTAAGACATTAGAGTTATATTCTTCCCCGATAGTCCTTACATTGATATCTAAAGGCCAGTCATACTTTTGGAAAATTCTAACGATTTCTGCCTGACCTTCATTGGTGGATATGTAAAGAGTATTTTCTGCTTCTTCGGCAGGAGATACAAATTGTTTTGCAAATAATTCACTTCCTGAACCAGTATCAGTAAATGCTATCATCGTAAATCCTCTAGGGACTCCACCATGCATTTCATTATCGAACTTTGGAACTCCAAAAGACCCTACTGAGCCAAAGAATTTCTCATCTTCCTCATCGAACTTGAATTCTTTAGCCATAAATCTCACCTCAATGTATTACAACTTGACCTCTATCGATAAGGTCAGTACAGTATAAATCTAAATTTGATAAAACCAATGGAGGGGTTTGATCGGGTACGTTTAGAATTACAGTCAGAACTTCTTGTTGCCTAAATGTGTTAATGAATGTATGAAGATATTCGGCTAACATCCTATCCTCGTTGTAAATTGCTAAGGAATTCACACTGTCAAGGAAAATAAAATTACGCTCATGGTCTGTTGTTTTAAGAATATACAACGTACGTAGAAGTACAGATTCCAACATGATTGGACTATCGACAAAATGGACATTGGAATAAGGAACTGTTGTGCCTCCTAAAATCCCAGACGATACTAAATCAATGAATTGTATATGAGATACATCTACTCCAATGGCCTCGAATCCTTGTATTACTTCTGCAGCACCTCGACTGGCACTAATGTAAACGCCACTCATCTCAAACATCTGAAGCAATGGAATCATAGTACTAGCAGTAACCATAAATGCATTAGAATTACCACAGCGAACTTGAACTGCGCTATTTAGTGAAACCTCAGTCAATTGATCTGAAATTCCTTGGTCTAACTCAAACATACTTATGACCCCCATCTATTCTGTTTATCGCTTACTGCGCCCCATTTCAACATTGGAGTCAACATTACTCCAAGAGGAGTTAACTCAATCGCATGTTTAGCTCTGCTGTGAGGCGTACCTCTCATCTTTACAACTTGTAAATACCTAAGCAAGTGGCCCATTCTTTCAACATCTCCGAGTACAATTATTCCGTCTGCGATAGCTTCCTCGACACCAAAGGATGACCAATGGGCATTTTCTGTGGCAGATGTAATTTCTGCAATCAAAATAGTTGTACATCCCAAGGTAGCCAACTTCTTACCCAATGTAAACAAGAAGTCTCTAATCAATTGTTCCGATTTAATCTTGTAACAAAGAGTAGTAACCGAATCGATAACCAATCTTGTCACACCAATTGTATTGACAATATCTACAATCGCCTTGATTAAAGAATGGACGTCATCTAAATCAAAGGATGATTTTTCTAAACCAAGCCAAGAATATAAAACGTCCATATCAAAAACATTTATCAAACCGGAATCAACCATTTTTACATCAAAGAATTGGAATTGCCTAATGTTTTCAAGTAATTTCACCGACGGTTCTGTAGCAGTAAAATGAGCGCATGCCTCTCCAGCATCAGCCCCGCGAACTAAAAACTCCATACCCAATGTAGTCTTTCCTGAACCACAAGTACCCGATGCCAAAACTGTAGAACCATAAGGAATCCCCCCTCTAAGAATTTCGTCTAGACCATGCACACCTGTAATGCATCGGTCTCGGGAATATTGGCCGGCTGGTTGCATGGGGAACAGTTAGGCTAAATCGCTTAGGTTCATGAAGCATGCGCCCAAGTCAACTAAATTACCGATGGTTTCAATTGTTATAATCAAAACTAATTCCCGGGGCTAGGTTGTGAAGGAATAAACCAATCTGAAGAAGATGCTGGCAAGTTACCATTCCATTCTAAGGTTTGAGTTGGAGTTAGGAAAAACCCTGTATCTCCACCCCATTCAACCCTGAAAATTTCAAATGGCCTGAATTCTGAAAGTTGAGTATAGCTCAATATTACTATGCCTCCACCATCATCAAGACCACTTATCGCCCCAACACCCAAAAATCCGGATTGACCCAAATCAATCACATGAGTAGCGTTACCTATTTCTTGTGAGATTGCATCTCCTGTGAATATTGTAGTTGAATGACCTTTTAGAACACCTTCTTTGAGAAGAATATTAGTTTCTCCTGAAGGTGCAATATGGTTGAAACTCCAACCTTCTAAGGAAATGGCGAAATCATTGGGGTTGGATACTTCAATCCATTCTGGATTGCCAGAAACCGAACGAGGACTTATCTCAGTAATATGTAATGAATTGGATTTGCGCCCACCGTCATGAACTTCTAATATCAATTGGATTTTTTCAGCCCCATCTTGGAAAGTCACCGATGCACTAGAAGATGTTTGAGCGGTATTACGAGGAGTGCCGCCCTCAAATAAAACTAAATTTACTCTTGATAAATTGTCACTATCGGTAATCTTAATTTGAACATATAGACTTAGCCCGTTATCCAAGCCTAAGCCCTTTACCATTCCATCCTCAGTCACATTAGAAAGTGAATTAACTCTGTCAAAGTCCAATTTCCCACCTAACATTAGACCGACTTGAACTACGCCTTTATCCAACTCACTAGCTTCAATTTGATGCCAATCGGAGGTAGCATTTTGATAATCAAGATTTGAATCCAACATTGGAACAAACCATCCGCTATTTGAGGTCATACGATCTAAGCCATTGTATGCTGCACGGTCAATTCGGTCTACAGAAGTGTCATTAGAACCCATTTCCAATTGAGCCAAAGAGAGAAATGCGGTTAAAATCATCAAAAATAATGTGAAGGCGGAAAGAAATTCAATAACTGCGGTCATACCATTTTGATCTCTTTGGAGAGAATGATGAGACTGCTTGCGCATGTTAGTGGTAGGAGAGAGTAATTCAAGAGGTTGCCGATTGACATGTATGATTGGGTCTAATTTTAGCCACTTTTTGTCAATTCGAAGCGATGAGTCTTTGAATGTTCAATGAGAGGAAGGTGTATGAGTGCAGTCTATAAGCGGCTAAATGGCAACCAAAAAAGTTGCTTCACGTTCGTGATTTTACTGCTATTTAGTTCTCTATCTGGCATCGCTATGACGCCTAATGCCGAGGCTGCTGCCAGTGGCGATCTAGGAATTGTCGCCACTGCATATCCTCTCGAAGATACATGGATTGCTGCATATGACTCTATCAAGTTCCAGATTGAACTCGAAAATCAACATGCATCTCCGTCCCCTTCGGGGAGAGTATTAGATTGGTATGTATGTGAAGGTGTACAATCTTCAAACTTATGTATTAGTTCGAGTATAGAAGATGGAAGTATTACAATAAGTTCAATATTACCAGGAATTGTAGAAACTGTTGAATCTCCAACTTACTTTAATCCAAATGGATTTGATGGGTTAATGACAGTAGTGTATAAGTTTAGTCAATTTGATTTTGATTCCAATAACGATGTCTTCTCCTATACGGTCAACTCTACTATTACTTATACAGATATTAAAATAAATGAGGATTTCGATGTTTTAGACCAAACTGATAACCTTGCAATATTTGAAGGTCAGTCAATTATCAATTCAAATACAACCTATTCTTTTGAATTTGAAGGGCTCTCGCATCTTTGCGGTTCATGCCAGATTAACGCTAGTATCGGATGGGAATTGTGGAATTTAGATACTGGAGTAAAAATTTCTGAATCTCTAGTCAACTATTCTAACTTTCCAAAATATGGTTATTATAAACCATTTTCAATTAGTTTACCGGATTTCCAACATAATGAAACTGGAGAATACCTGATGAAATATGGAATGTTTGAATCAATGGGAAGCCCAAATAACGATATGAATCCTAATAATAACATAAAACAAGAGATAATCGCCATAAACGATGAGATTGATATCGTACTAAATCAAATGGTTCCATCTCATAACCCTTCATCACAAGTATATTACTTTGGAGAGAATATGCTGAATGCTCAAATTTGGAATAATGGTAACAAGTCAGTTCATAACTTAAGTATCTCAATGGAAG
>CEOP01077007.1_pt1 | contig 36030 bp, 15 predicted proteins | sample 361301 | NCBI WGS metagenome assembly CEOP01 (sample SAMEA2619548, study PRJEB7988) | marine metagenome | biome: marine biome (ENVO:00000447); feature: deep chlorophyll maximum layer (ENVO:xxxxxxxx); material: "saline water (ENVO:00002010), including plankton (ENVO:xxxxxxxx)" | depth 55 m
GGACGCTATTTGCGATGATGGTTCAGTTTGTGACTTTGATTCGTCAGTAACACCTCACCCTTTCCCTGGAACCGCTAACTCCTATCTTGGTGGTGGAAAATACACACTACAATACGCAGGCCAGGACATCGTATGGACTCCAACTATTGGTGAATACGTTGTTGACATCACAGTTGACTCTCCTACTGACGCAGACATTGCTAACAACGGCCAACAAGTCGCTGTTATAGTAACTGACTGGTACGACATTAAAGTCGACCTTGAATGGGACGACGGAAGCACATCCGTGACCGGCGCAGGAGATAAGGCATACACCCTCACCGTAACGGCTGATGGGTCAAACAACTTTGCTCCTCGTGATGTTTCGGTGCGCCTCGCCCTCGATGGTATTGTCGCTGCTGCAACCGGCGGACCAAACAACGATGATATTACCGCCAACAGTGGAATCACCATGCTCACCGCAGGAACAGAGCAAACAGTAGTTACCTTCCAGAATGAATCTGATGTTAACGATACGACCTCAGACCTCCGCCATGTGCTTGATTTCCAAACACCTTGGACCTATACCGGTATTATCACTCCCGATGGTACTCAAAACACAAGCAGATTTGAATTGACTGCTTCGGTCGTTGATTATGTCCTCTATGGACCATACGCTGATTGTGTTGAAAGTTTCACTGTTGATGAAAACATCACAACCTGGCAACACTCTTGTGAAGTGACCGAGAACGGAGATGACCGTCCTGCAACCGATAGCGCTGAAATCACTGGTGCGGTTGAGAACTATCACGATATTCGTATCTCCCGAATGGGTGTCTATCAGGGATACAATTCCGATGGGTCTGGACAAGCATCAAACTTCATTGAAGATTCGGCAGGAGCAGACCTCAATGTCGGTTTCTCACGTGTTTACGCAGAGCTTGAACACCGTGGAAGCGATATAAGCGTCGGTTACGACTGGAATATTTCCTACACAATCTCTCTCGGTACCACCGTCATGTCAACTGGTATGGTTAACGATTGTCTGCAGGGAACCGATGTTCCATACCAATACGAGCCCCTTGGAGGGCCAGGTCAGACCATCGCAACCGTTTGTGTTGAAGCCAGTCTTGAACCAGGCGAGTACACCTTTGAGTTCGAGTTGATCATGGAAAACAAGGCATACACAATTGACGCTACTGGCGCATACGATATGCGACTCAGCAACAACGACCGTACAATGGTCTCCAATGTTGTCAATAATCTGCCATTGATTACCTCCTTTGAACTTGTAAATCAAGGCGACCTCGTTGTAGGGCAGGAAGATATGCTGCAATTTGCGGTATCTGCCTTTGACGTTGATGACCCATCCGGAGAAGGATTGAACTTTGAATACAACATCATCGGCGGATCAATCGCTGGATGCGGTGGCTCCCAAGCCTTGGGCGGAACTGTCTGTTCAACACCAATCCTTCCAGATTATGTAACTGACTTCCCAGTCACTGTTGTTGTTACTGACAACCACGGCGGCGAAGTGAGTGAAGAGATGATGTTAGAGATTTGGAACGATGCTGTCGGATTTAACACCACAGCATCTGGAATCGAAGTTTCATACCCACTCCAGTACATGGCTAAGAGCAACTTTACTCTGGATACTTCTGATGGTGACCTAACCAGTTACCAAGATGTTGAACTTGAAGGGTTCAGCGGCAGTTACAATGCAGTAGGTGTTATTGATTACGCACCAAGTACTACATTTAACAGCGGTGAAATCTTGTCCCAATCTCTTGCGGTTACTGTCGCTAAGAGTCTGGAAGCAACCAACCTATGGTACATTGATTCCAGTGGAAAGTGGATCCTCCTCGATGATGTTGCAGAAGACAGCCCAATAGATTCTTCTAAATCTGTTTTCAACTATGCTATCCCTGCCAACAGCGGTGTTATTCCTGCGGGAATGATGGTGTTGATGGGCGGTGAACTTGTAGGTGGAAGTATTCCAACTGCTGCAATCAGTGGCTTCACTGCTGAAGCTCAAGCAGGCGGTGCTATCCAAATGAGTTGGACCATGCTTGCAAACGAACCCCTTCGCACTGGAGACAGCGTTCGCTTGACCATCACTGATGGAACCTCTGAGGTCTTTAACCAAACAATGGCTGAGGAAGACCGTTCCTACCCCTACCCAGGAACTTCAACAACACACGGTGTCACATACTTTGCAACCATTGCAGTTTGTAATGAGCAAGGATGTTCAACACCTGGAGTTGACAATGCTACAGCTGACAAGCGAGTTGATGGAGGCGTGTCTGCTACTGGACTCACCGTTCAAGAAAACGGTTCTGACTGGATTGTTAGTTGGACCGTTGATGGCGATTCATCCGATGTTGCTATGTGGCATGTTTGTATTTCCCGTGATGATGATTTCACCGCTGCTACCATGCCAACAGGTACTGGAACTAACGAGCCTTGCTCGAATATGGTTATGGGCCCTACTGGAAACACCGTTACTATTGCTCAACCTACTACTGCAGGCTCCCATACCTACTACTTCACAGCAGTTCCAATGGACGCTTTGGGTAACATGGATTCCGCAGCTTCAATGAACAGTATTGACTACTATCGACAAGCAGACACCGACAATAACAACAACACCGGTACGATTGGAGATGATTCAGGCGATTCAGCCGGCAGTGGCATCCCTACGGGTGCATGGGCTGCAATTGGTGGCGTTGTCATCGTAGCCTTTGTCGTTGGAGCGTTTATCCTCACACGTGGGGATGACGAAGAAGGCGGCAGCGAAGACGGAAAAGACTGGGATTACTGATCTCAGCACCCGCTGAACTACAGCAACTTCCTCCCCACACATGCGGGGATGGACAACGCTGGGGGGGGTCGCTTCGGCGCCCCCTCTGGCCTTTTCTTCACATTCAATAGATGCATAGGGTGGATGTTTCATGCATACCCCTGCGATTTGAGATTTAATCCTGCTGAAATAAGGGGTAAATCTCCAGAAATCCAGCCGAATTTTAAGGGCTGTTTTCTGTTATTTTCTCGGTAAATATTGTTCATTTTGGTGAAAGGTTCCTCGAGACAAATACGGGCGCTAAGGTACCTTTCAATTTTGTTTTCAAATCATCTGTACCCCAACTCCTATAAGGGGTGTAAGATGTGGGATGCACTGCATACAGTCCGTATGAGGTGAATGACCTATGTTGGGAAACAAGAAAAACCAGAATAAGACCGTCTTCGGCGGAATCGGAATTGCACTGCTATTGTGCGCTTTGATGGCACTCATGCCAATGAGTGGCTTCATGAGCAACGACAGTGCTGATGTTGAGTTTGTAGAATTGAACACAACAGGAGAGGATGATTACTTCAACCTCCCCGATAAGATCGAAGATGTCGAATACGAATATGACCCATCGCTTGAGCTACAAGGGATGCGAGACGAGACAACCAAAGCCTACCTTAACGAGGACGGTAACATTGCACAATTGATTGCCACAGAGCCAGTGCACTACCGTTCAGCAGAAGGAACCTGGGAGAACATTGATGTTAACATCAAGGCAATGCCAGAAGGCTGGAGTGTCACAGAGAACACCTTTGTGACTCACTTTGGACCAGAAGCCGGTAGCGGAATAATGGTCCAGGTTAACCAACATGTTGACCCTGTTATTTCAGGATTGAACCCTATGTTGGTGACTCTTGACGAAGCGGGTACTTCACCTCAACCTTACTTCTCTGCTCCTGCAGCAGACGGTATTGAAGTCGGTGGAAACGTTATCCGTTACCCTCTCGCTGAAGGGTTCGATTTGGACTACACTGTTGACTCTACGCAAGTCAAGCAGAACCTCATCGTACGTGAAGCTCCTGTTCTCGATCCAGCTGCAGCTTGGTTCGGTTTGTCGGAAGGCATGCGAATCCCTGCAGGGTACGCTCTCTTCTCTGGAGAGACGCAACTTGGAGAAGAGATCTTCCAGACTCAAGAAGCGTTGCAAATCCGCAACATTGAAACTGGTGAGCTTCTCCTTGATATCCCGTCACCTATGATTATTGATCCTAGTAGTCATGAGCCAAAAATCGGTACCTTCTTCGTACAGGTTCACGGCCCAGATGTGATTCTTACGACCGTTGTTGAAACATCATGGCTTCTCTCCGAAGACCGTGTATTCCCTGTGGGAATTGACCCTACTTTGAAGATCAACAGCAACGCTGGAGGATATTGTTACATCTACTACAACAACTGTTACAGCACCACACTTCGCTACCTCTACAAGAGTTACAGTTCGGTTTACTACTTGCCTTGGCATAAGGTGACCTTTACTTCAAGCAACGCTCTGCCATCTGGTGCTGCAATTCAAAGCATCAAGTGGAAGGAACACATCTCTTCCTACAATTACGCCAGTGCTAGTAGCACTGTGCAGTTGAAGATTTTGCAATCTTGCAGTGTTGACCAGAAATACAACTGGCAGGTTACCTCAAGGTCTTGCAGTTCAAGTTCACTTTCCTCAAGTTACATTGCCCAAAACTACGGAGGAACATCGGCACGTTCCCTTGTCTCCTCGATTTGGAACTCACCAACTGTGGGTACAATCACTGTAGGAGGAACTGGCTGGAAGACTGGAACAATGTGCAACTCAGCTACTGCATGTTCCTCCACTTCCGGAGGAGTCGGTTTCATTAACGCAGCCCTTGGAAATGCAGGTACATCATCTGGATTCGTGGGAGTCGGTGACAAACCAACCACTACACGTGTCCTACGATATGGATACTCAAGTGGTTCAAACGTATATCATATGGAAATCGTCTACACTGGCGGTACAGACGCGGATGCCCCAACCTCCGATTATGTCCCTTACACAGGAATCGATTCTTACATTGAAGGAGAGCGAACGTTCTTCATCAAACTCACCGATATGTCTGGTGTTGATACTACCTCAGCGAATGCACCGAAACTGTTCTACTCAACAGACGCCGGATCATCATGGAGTTCAACGACCTATGGCCTTGGTTCTAACAACCAATTTGACTCAGGCGAAGTTGTCTCAATTGGCTCATGCAGTTCAACAGCTACCGATTGCCGATTCAAGGCTCGAACACCCGATGTCAACTTCGGGGATGACTTCCGATACTATTGGAAGTTCCAAGACTTGAACACAGGCTCTAATGGAGCTAACGTTGGATACGAGCCTGCATTGACAGGAACGCAAACAACACCTACACCGTACCAGTTTGATGTGGTCGACCCTGCTAACGCACCTACGAATTCTAAGAAAATGACGGTACTAACAACCGATGTAACTGCTTACAGTTCATGGAACAGTGGCGGAAATTTTGACCGTCAATTGACCTACTACGCAGACAACGATGAGTACCACTTTGAATTTGATACTTCATCTTGTGGAACCGGTTCTCAATCCTGTTTCTACACAGGAACCAGTACTACCTACGGAAATTGGCTCGCTCGCTGGAGCGACAAGCCTGCTTACGGCTACTGGGGTATGAACTCTTACACCAACAAGGGTAACCAGAACCTATGGAACAACAATGGAAACGGATACCTGCAAGTTGCTGCACAGCACGGACCTGGAATGAACCTCGTCATGCTTTACGACAGTGCTGATAACAAGTGGGCAACCGTTGGAATTGGAACAGAAACAGGAATTGACTCCGCACTAACTGGCGGATCTTCTGCAACGCTTTCCTACTCCTACGGTTCGTACACCAAGGCGTACAAGTTCGCAATCCCTGGTGACATCACTGGAGACTTTGGACAATTCTCGTTCAACAGCACCGCAAGTCAAACCACCGCCAACCGCATGTGTGTGACCACAAACGGATGGTACTACTTCTACCGTGCAACCAACAGCTACGACCGCTGTACTCCTGCATACTACATGATTTACGGAAATTCCAACTCCTACCGATGGAGTGGTTTCGCAATGGGTAGTAGTTACTATGGACGTCAAGCATCCACTGGTGACATCACCTACAAGGTCGGCAACGTCGCTCCTACACCGGATACCTTCAAGCCGATCTTCTCGCACACAGCCATGGCAGACTCTCACTCGAAGATGCGTACTGTCTCAGTGAGCATCATCGATGGTGGAGATCCAGCAACTGGTCTTAACACAAGCACTTCAGCAGGTGTTGGACCAACTCTGTATCACCGAATCAAGCCTGCTGGCGGTTCATTCGGAAATTGGGTATCTACCGTTATGTCTCCAGAAGCATCTGGACCTTCACGAGCTGCTTGCAGCCTCAAGGACTGTAAATGGATGGCCGATATCGAAGACTTGGAAGTCAATGACACCGTAGAATACAAATTCTCCGCTCGTGACGTTTCAACCGTCGCTTCTACGCCAAACGTCAACACCTCATCGGTGTTCTCCTTTGACAGAGGCGACCCAAGTAAGGTCTTCGTCGTTGAATGGCACGATATGAGTTACTACACCTACGGATACCTATGTACCGTTCAGGCTCACTTCTACGATGTCACAAATGAGATTGAATTCAAGTACGACTCAAGCTGTTCAGCTAACTATGAGTCTTGGGAAATTGGATACATGGATCAAACCCGAAACAAGGGCGACAGTATCTCCAACAAGGGAGGCAGTTACAGCAGCCAAGGCCACACGCCTACCACTTCCAACTTCAGAATCCACACAAGTGGAACCTCCGATGGCTGGGAAACCTTTGACAAGGGACTCGTTGAATTGGCCAATGCTAACACTGCACTCAGTGGCACATCCAATGGACGACCATACGCATACTATTGCTGGTACTACTGGAGCAGCTATCAGAACCAATGCTCCAAGAACGTAGACCTACCTGCTGGATTCGAGTTTGATTACTTCGGAACCACCTACGATGGTGATGACAGCAATGACCGTGTACAAATCAACCGCCAAGGTTCAATGTTCTTCCTTGACAACGGCAACACCAACGTACAGCGCAGTCTGTGGACATGGCACCAACCCGAACTCCCATACAAGGGAAGTTCCTATGCACGTGGTGGTTTGATTGCTCCATTCTGGACCGTTTACAACAACTACTACTGTTTCACAACAACGAACCAGGATTGTTCAGTCTACTACCGAGTGATGCCTTACGAAGGCAAGGGTACTGACGTTAGCGCTGATATTACCTCGGACCCTAAGTGGGATTTGACCGACAGCCCGATCCGAATTAATCCTACCAACGATTATCTCGTGGTCAGTTCCGACTTGACCATCGAGCCTGGTGTTGAAATTCAGATTGCATCTGGCAAGGGTATTTCCTTTGACGGCGCATGTACCAAGTTCTTCGCTAATGGAAGCGCATCCCTACCAATTAACTTCACCGGATTGAACGGTGCTAAGTGGAAGGGAATGGCCTTCACAGACGATTGTACCACTGCATCCGGAACCGATGACCGTCATCGCTTCTTGAATGTGAACTTCAACAACACCACAGATTCGGTCTTCCGCTCTGGCAGCCGCCATGACGGATCAGGACCTTCTTGTGGTTCAGCAACTGCTGACTGTAACACAGGAAACTTCACAATGGCCAATGTCACCTTTGAGAATGTAGGCTCTGTCTTCACTCACGGAAGCGGACAAGGAACATCTGTGTCCATGACCGACTTTACCGTTAGCGGTGTGACCGGTTCATGTTTCGACTTTGCTGAAAACACTGTTGCAAAACTAAGAGAAGGTGATGTTACCAACTGTAACACAGCCGGAACTGCAACCGATGGTGCAATCATGAGCGTCGCAGGTTCAACTGGCGGTCTTCTTCTCATTGAGAATGTGGACTTCACAAATGCATACAAGAACTTCATTGATGTTGATTTGGAAGATCTTTGGCTCAGCAACGTTACCGTGACTTCGCCGACTACCGCAGGGGCTACCTCTGAGTCCGCCATCACATCCGATGCGGGCGTTAACAGCGATGTCTACATGAACAACGTTGTCTTCAGCGGACAAGCATACGGCAGTGCCAGTATTGGGGCTATGGAATCAATTTACATCGATGGTCTTGATTTGATGACCACCGATTTGGAATTGCTCCCAGGAGGACAATCTCAAACAGGTATGGGTCCATCGAGTGTCAAAATGAAGCTCATGGATATGGATCTTGGAGATCTTTCCATGACCCGTGTCCATCCAGGAGTGTTTGATGACATTACTGCATCAGGAGACGTAAGTCTAACAGGAAACCACATCACCAACGAAGTGCTAACTGTAACAGGACTTGACGCTGATTCGTTCACCGTCACCGGTGGTGGATGGAGTATTGATTTGGTTGCACCAACCCTTGACACTTTCAAGAGTTCTGCATCAAGTGCGAACTCCAAGAACACTGTTGTCATTAGCGACGCAACACTAACTCATGGTTCCTCAACAACAACACACGTGATCGACGGACGAAACTCCCACATCACCGTTGGTGAATCAACCATTACGAGTACGAGTGTTTCAAGTTCTACTGGCGCAATGAAAGTCGCGAAGGCTCGCTCAGGAACGAACATCGTCCTGATTGAATCGACCTTGAACGGAAACGATTGTTCAGGAACCTCTGGTAACACCGGAAGTTGTCCGATTGATGTCTCATCATCGAACTCCAATCCTTCTATGGTTTACTTTGGTGGACTTGCTTCCATCCGTGTTTACCGATTGGACGCTAACTCTAACCCAGTCTACAAGGCTAACCACGTTGTAACGACCTCATTGGTCGATTCAAGTTTGGCAGAAATGTGGCAAGTTGGGTTCCACAAGACAAGCGCAGCAACGAACGACCTCGGTAACACTACCGTATGGGTTGTAGTTGGTGACAGTGACTCGAACACCTTCGACGACCATATCATCCGAGCATTCGGTTCCGCTGGACAAAATGAAACCTACCCTGATAACTTCCCAGATGCATCTCTCGCTAGCGATTGGTATCCAGCTAACGGAATTACAATTGGTACACACATGGATCTACAATTGGAGCCTGCTCCAATTACCTTCGACGACCCAGCTACAGACTGTAACGCAATGCGAAACAACGTGAACCTAACCGGTGCATACACCCCAAGTACCGATACATTCGCTTGGGATGACACAAAGATTACCATCACCGAAAACATTCTTCTTGACGGATGTCACATTAGAATGGACGGCGGTGTACTTCGTGTACAGAGTACTTCTACCAATTCCCCAGTAATTACCGTTACAAACGGTGGTTCCATCACCGTTACTAACGACGGAACGAAGGGCGACCCTGGTGTTATTCGAGCAGTATCTCCTGCATATGGATTGAACATTGATCTTCAGAATGGAGAACTCAAACTTGACAACGGTATCCTTCGAGATGTCGCATGCGATACTACGACCATGGGATGTTTGAACATTGGAAGTGGCGCTACATTGACCATGCTTGACAGCGGAACCATCTACGGTGCTGCTGCAACAGCTGACGATATGGCTACTGTCAAGGTTAATGGCGGTTCAGTGAACATTGATGGTTCATCCATTATCAACAACGGACAGACTGGAACCGCTCTATGGCTTCAGAACGTTGGCGGTACAGCTGCAACCATCACAGACATCACTGTGAAGAACGCTGCAGTTGGTATCCAAACTTACAACGGCGCTCCACAAGTTGATGGTTTCATCGCTAACGGAAACACCGTTGGTGTTGCAGCTGAAGGTGGAATGTCTTTGCCTACTATTTACCGCAGTACCATCCTCTCTGGACAGAGTACAGGCTGGTTTACACACGAGATCCCATTGTCGTCATACCTAGGTAAAGGCGACTACTTGCAAGTTGGAGCTAACTCCATCTACGCCGGTGGTCAAGCCCACCCTACGTACAGTTCCTACAGTGCTAGCAGGTACTACATGATCACGGACCGATTGAACATCCAGTTCACCGATGACCAAGGAAACACATGGAACGTAACTGATGGAGAACAAATGGGATACTATCCTCACTCCAGCAGTGACCCAGCGATCGGCAGCAACGGTGTAGGAAACTACAACGGTGGTGTTGGTGGTGCTCCTTCGTGGCATTGTAACTACTACGGATACAACTACGGCCCTAACTATGGTTCATACGATGGATACTTCTACTACATGCATCGATATTGGCTTGGTAGCACAGGTAACTCCTACCAACAACCCGATGAATTCGGATTCCGTTGGGAAAGTATCGAAGATGTGTCCCCAACCGGATACTACCAATCTCGATATCCTTACAAGTGGTGGGGTATGTACTCTCCAGCAAGCCATTACTCATCGATCGGTTATCCTCCTGAGTCCCAAACTCCTGTCACAGGCGAGAACAACGGACAAAGTGGATGGGTCGGCGCTGGAAACCCACCAAGTTATGCTACTGGCGGATATCCAAACAACTACGGTGTCTGCGGTGATCAAGCATACACCTACTACATGAATTCGGGACAAGGTGCTCGTTTGACATGGCCAATCGTTGACATTTCAGCATCAAACATTACCGATGTAACTCTGTTCATTGACGTACTTCACAAGGGTGCAGACAACTACCAAGACCGCTACGACTTTGTTGCTCGTGCAGGAAACAACCCCGCATCCCTTGGCGATTATGTCCGTGAAGCAGGAACTGCTAAATTTGAGAATGGACAAATTGTCGGCTCAGATGTAGGACTTGATATCGGTGGCGCTTATGCTGCAGGTGTATTTGAGAACATTGAAATCACCAACCCAGGAACAGTTGGCGTTTACGTCACGGGTTCAACGGCTGCTACATCAACTAACATCAATGTTACCGGCGGAGATTACGGTCTCCTAGCAGGAACATCTGCCTCAGGCCGATTTGATATGAACAGTATTGACTTCGAAAACCAAGCTCTAGCGGGTGTTTACTACCTCAAGGACCTCAACACTGATTTCTCCGGTACAATTACCGGCAGTGCTGGACCTGCATTGAAGTATGGATTGAACACGAACCGAGATGTTGTATTCTCATCATTGACCATTGACAACAACGCTGTTGGAATTGAATCACTTGGTGGAGCAACATTCACATTGACTGATGTTGTATTGGACAACACAAAGGATGTTGTCATCTCAGGCTCGTCCTCCATGGATTTCATTGAAGGAGATATTGATGTCTCTACGGTTGAAGTAACAGGCACTGGAGATTTCGCTAGAATGCGAGAACTTGACATTACCGTTACGGCAGATGTCACCTCTGGTAGTACGACTACGACAGAAAATGTTGACGGAACCAACGTTGTCCTCAAGGATCCCGATGGCGTCGTCACCGGTATGGCTGAAACCGATAACAACGGTGTCGCTAATGACCTAACCTTCGTAACACAAACTGTGGATTCCGGCGCATGTGCTGCTATTTGTACCCCCAACTTGAACGGGTACACCGCAGTTACTGTAGCTACGATCGACTATTACTGGACAAACGGCAACAACAACAATGCTGACTTCAGATATGCTTTCGAGCCTATGAGCCTAACAGATGCTGCTGGAAACACAGAAAGCATTGATTTGGTTGATGAGTTTGACTCCCGTATCTGTTACCGTTACACAAGTGCCTCATACGTGCAACAAAACGCATGTGGCAATTTGGGTACTGGTTCCACACGGACTTTCAGCAATGGTTTGGTTGAATATGGATACTATTACACCACATCAGGAACAGACCTTGAAGGTGAAACAGTTATGTTTGATGCTCCGTTCTTCTACCTCGATGGTGGAACTCACAGCTGGAATGGAACTGAAGTGATCGTTACTGCATCCTACGCATTTGAGAATTCCAACCGGTTCTATCCACGCTCCAACCAGGAAGTCAACCTCTACATGCATGACGCTACTGTTACCGCAACCGCCGTCAGTGATGATGGTGAATTGCAAGGATTCCAATTGGGATACGGATACTACAGCATGAACTTGGACATGGAAAACACGACCATTTCAGGCCTTGCTAGTATTTGGGGTTCAATTGGATACGGATACTACAGCAGCCACGACCTCGACTACTTCAATATTGCAAACAGTACGTTTACGCACTTCAAAGGATACACTTCCTTGAATTCAGCGATTCAAAACACAGACATCTGTATTCAAATGAACGGTGGAGATGGAAACTACATCTACAACAACACATTCTACAACTGTGGATCTGGTATTCAGTTGGAGCGTTCTCCATATTACTACTCGCATCAACAAAGCCAATTTGGAGCAGACAACGTCACTATTGACAGCAACAAGTTCTACGACGGTGGAGAAATCGCAGATGTTTGGCTCTACACTTCAAACGAAGCCCAGGGAACTGTTATCACGAACAATGAGTTTAATCCATCAGGTGGAAGAGCTGTTTCGGTCTACTCTGGAAAGACAGCTGACCTATTGATTCAAGACAACACGATTGTTGGTGGTAAAAACGCTATCAGCGTGAACAGCGCTTCCAACTTTACAATCCACAACAACACAATTGGCGGTATCAGCGATCCTGCATCAACAGGTATCCAAGTTTTCAAGGGTACTGGTGATGTTACCAACAACACACTCGTGGACGCTGACGGTGGTATTTACCTCAGTGAGATGAAAGCTCCTCCTGCACCAACCTCTTCGTTGTGTTCAATCAGTTCAAGCAGCTACAGAACTTCGACGACCTGTTCTTGGAATCTTGGCGCTGGAAAGAGTGCTGATTTCAACCTCGGAACAGACAGTTGGGGATACGAGATTAGCATCGAAATCACCAAGCCAGACGGTACGAAAGACACATGGGGTACCTACTCCTTTGCAAGCAACACTGAGTACCTCCCATTGAGGACATACACTGACGCAGGTGCTTACTCACTTCTCGTGCAAGACTCCTACGGAGACGGTGGTGCTACCATCAACATCCTGGAGTCCTCTGGTGGTGCAACAGGCTATGTTGGACCAGATATCAGTGGTAACACGATTGGTCTAAGTGCTGGTCGTGTCTCTCCAAACTCAGTTGGTATCACAGCGGTAGACTGTAACAGTGTTACAATCATGTCCGGTACAAACACCATTAACATTGGAGACAATGCTTTGGTTATTGATGACTGTGACTTGAGTGACGTTGGTTCAACAATCACTGGAAACGATGACGCATCCACAATTGGTATCGTCGCAGACGATACAAACCGCTTCCTCAACTTGAACGGAACGGTTGTCAGCGGATATGCTATCGGAGTTACCAAAGAAAACGGTGACCTCAGCATGATCGGTGGAACTGACATCACAGGATCTGATTATGGTGTCCATGTTGACTCAACAACTGTTACTGCAATTGGTGCCTCCGTAGATGGTGGCTCAGCAGGAACTGGTCTCTTTGTTGTAGACAGCGATGACGTGTGGGTCTATCCTCTTGACGCCTCTGGCCTCATTGGTGTTCACATCGACAACTCTCCATTCCGCTGGGATGGAGGTACATCCGATGCTGCAACAACAATCTATGTTGAAGATTCAGTTGGAAGCGTTGAGAACCTAAGTTGGTCTACATCAAGTACGCAGATTAACGCAGGACCTAACTCCCACGTGACCTCGATCGGTAACACCTTGCTCAGTGCTAACATTACCATTGACTCATCATCGGTGATTGACGAAGCAAACTTGCTCTCCATTGAGGCAACCCACTTGGGCGACCTCCCTGAAGATGAAGTAGCTCTACTCGTCACCTCTACTGATGACGAGCGTGCATCCTATGTCTCAACATCCTTCCAACCTGAATCAATGTCAGTTGACGGAAGCGATGACGACTGGAACGGTGGAAACGCCCTCAACCCATCTGGCTTCGCTATGCCTGGTAAGATGAGTGGAGACGGAACCAATGACTTCCTTGTGACATATGTAGAAGGAGACAGTCTATACCTCGGTATGACAGGATCTGACTTGACCAACTCCGATGTATTGATTTACATCAGTGTCGATGCAAGCGGTTCCAATGTTGGATACAACGGTCTTGGTGGCGCACACAACCTGCCATTCAATGCTAACTACGTGCTTTGGGCAGACAGTGATTCATCCTTTGACCTCTACAGTTACGGCTTCCTCGGCTGGGGACCTTCCAGTTTGAGCAGCGCTAACGTGGATGCCGACTTCTCCACTTCACTTGGAGAAATCGCAATTCCTTGGAGCCGAATTGGTGGAATGCCAAGTCAAATTGATATCGTTGCTGTGGTTCAACAAGAAACCACTGCAGACATCAACACAGTTCATCCTGACCAAACTTTGGACTCAGGAGCTACATTGCAGAACTTGACCAAGTTCATGACTGTGGAATTGAGCCATGGCGACTTAATGTCCGGTTCACTCAGCGATGAAGTCTTGGTATACCGCTCCTACAAGGGTGCAGCTACACCAAGTGCAGCAAAGAACTACGACATCATGGTTAAGACACCTGCAGATTGTGAATACGATTGGGCTACCGTCGAAGACGTCTCAATGGCTACCAACGTGGCCTTTGATGACAACTACGTGCTTGGAAGCGGAGATACGACAGATGTTCGTGACACCGTTGACATCCTACGTGCTTGTCCTGTCATTGACACAGAAGGTAACGTTGACGACCTCAGCGGTCTAGCCGACTTTAGCAAGGATGAAGATTCTGGAGCATTTACCTTCAGTCTTACCAACCTTGTTGATGACGTCCAAGACTTGGAAGCCAACCTCAACTGGGATGTAACTGCCGGAACCCTTGTGGCCTTCGACAACATCCTTGTTAACTGGTCCCAAAACGGTCATGATGTTACCATCACGCCACTTGATGACCAATTTGGTAACATGGTATTTGCCTTTGAAGTTACAGACAGCAACGGTCTAACCGACTCCCACAACATCACATACACAGTTGACAACGTTAACGATAAGCCTGTGATTTGTAACAACGCACGTGTTGCAACAGATTGTATGCCGATCTTCTCTGAAGACGATTCCTTCAACAACATCCTACCAGAAGGCTTCGGCATACACACCAAGTTCCTTGGTGATGTTTCCAATGCAAGCCGTTCTTACATCCGTGACATGGCCAACGAGCAATCGCCAACCCGTCAAACCTACACATGGAGTGCAAGCGTTCCATCGACTTGTGAAGCATTCTCTGTTGCTATTGTCAACAACGAGTTGACCATCACAGAGAACACAGCTAACGAAGCCGGCGGTACATGTATGGTGACTCTTGGACTAACTGACGACGGTGCTGAAAACACCGCTGCAGATACGTTCGATGTTGCTTTCTCGGTATCACCAGTCAACGACGCACCAGTCATCCGTGATTGGGACCCAGCCAATGGCACAACCATCGCTAACAAGGCTAACCTCCCAATCAACCAGGCTTGGAAACTTGTCATGACAGAAGACGACACAAACGAAGACAACCTAACATTCAACCTCTCTGCTGTTAAGGCAGACGTTGACCATGAAATGGACGACCTCGTTTGGACTGTTGAATCAACTGACCAGTGCACATACACGAACTACTTCACCACAACCATCGTGGGCGACGACCTTGTGTTCGACCTGATTGAAGATGCTGCAACCGATGTACCTAACGAAGAGCGCGATTACCTCAACAACAACGGTATCCATCAGATCCCACCGACAGGCAGTTCATACTGTCAGATCACCTTGGTTCTACGAGATACGCCAACTGCGCCTATCGTTGATGGTCAATACAACACCTACCTCCCTAACTACGATACCAACTTGATGCCAATTGCTGACTACCAGCAAGGTGTTGCAACCAAGACCATTGGTGTGAAGGTTACGAACGTCCCTGAGCAAGTCCCAGACTATGCCTTTGACAACGTGACTGGGTTCAGCTTCAACGGTGTTACCAACGTCATGACCGGTACCTATGTTCCAGTCACTATCTCCATTGACGGTGCTGGTGATCCAGGACCATACCGATATGACCACATGTTGGCTGTGACCTTCCATTCTGACGGACACGATGATGTCGAACAAACTCGATACTACAACGTGCCTGCCTACAACTCTAACGTGAAACTCACTGAGGACGTTTACGTCACCAGAGACACTACCCACGTTTGGGTTGAGATGGATGTTCTAACCTGTTTGAACAACCCATGTGACCTAACGGTTTCAACTACAGATCGCTTCATCGCAGACACCCCAGCATCCCACTACCGTGTGATCAATGGTGTTCAATCCGATGAAGAATGGTCCGCTCCTGGACGATACGGACAAGATGGAACTTCTTCCTCTATCCGCCGTCCTTTGCTTGAAGACAGCAACTGGTGTAACAACATCATGACCAGTCTCGCCACAGCAGACCTATGTAACGCAGCCGACCAAGATACCGCAGACACAGCATTCCTTGCTACTGGACAAGCACTTCCAGATGTCGTGGACACCGTTGGTGCTAGCGCAGTTCCATCTTTCGCCCCAAGCATCGTTGCTGTGGCTATGGCTGGTCTCTTCGTGAGCGCCCTCACCTTCTCCAGCCGCCGTGCTGAAGATGAAGAGGAACTCGAAACCACGACCACGACCATCAAGGACGACGACACCGCAGTCAGCCCTGTGATCGCTACCATCCTCATGGTGGCCATCACTGTGGTTCTATCCGGTGTCATCTACGTCTGGGCATCTGCTCTTGCTGAAACCGATGTGAAAGGTGTACCTCGTATCACCTTCCAGATTGAGGATGTCAACGGCGTTGATGCTGATGAAGGTCACTGGCGAATCTCTGTGACACAAGCTGGTACTGCACTTGCAACACAAGCTGTCCAAGTCCGTGTGTTCTACTTGAACGAAACAGGCGGACAGAATGTGTTCTCGGTCAATCTTGCTGAAAGCGCAGGAGTTTACGGATTCAATCCGGCCAACAGCGATGCGTTTGTAACGTTCGTTGATTCGGTGGATACCGATGGAAACAGGTCAATCTCGACCTTCAACTCCGGTGACACCATCTTCGTTCGTACCCACGCTCCTGACGGTACTCCGCTTACAGGTGCAACCATTACGATCACCTATGCTCCGCCCGCAGGCGATGGCAAAGAGTTGACCAAGTGGACGAACCTAGCCTACAACAAGAAGGCTTGAGTCGAACTGAGTTGGTAAACAAACAACACACTCCACCTGCAAGCAGGTGTTCGCAGCCGTGAGGCTGTATCCCAGCGGGGAGCCCTGAAAGGGGCTCCCTGCCCTGGGCGATCCAATGCAAAGCGAACCCTTTCAAACTGGGGTACACTGGTTGAGGTATGGTCCAGACTAACGGGACGGTTAAACCAGCTGTAGTTGTGTTTGATTGTGATGGTGTGCTTGTTGATGCAGTGAGTTCTTGGCGAACCCTCCATGATGCATTTGGTACTGACAATGCGTTGAACCTTAACCGGTTTATACGTGGTGAAATCAGCGATGTTGAGTTCATGCGTTCAGATATTCAGATGTGGAAAGAGGTACAAGACCCAATACACAGGGACGAGTTGTTTCGAGCCTATGCTGGAGTCCAACTCATGCCCGGTGCAAGAGAAGTTGTCCAACAACTTCAGGACGAAGGTGTGTTTGTTGCTATAGTAAGCGCAGGAGTTGACATCTTCGTCAGTTCAATAGCAAGCATGTTGAAGGTTGACGATTGGATAGCCAACGGTTTTGTCTTTGACGATGAGGGCTATCTAACCAATGAGGGTGTATGTCGACTTCATGCTACAGGGAAGAATGAAGTAATCCAAAAGCTCCTTGGGATGAATGGATTCAAACCAGAACAGTGTGTTTCGGTTGGTGATTCTGAAATGGATCTCTCAATGCAGGTTGAAGGAAGTCACTTCATTGGGTTTAACCCCAGTAGGCAGTCATCTAAAGATGCCTTTGTCAAAGCGGGTGTACCCGTTGTCAATGTAAAGGATTTGAGAGAAATCTTACCGCTCATTGGTATGGATTGAATCCATCAAGCGAATGGAATGGATATTGATTTGTGACTCTTGAGATTGATAATTGTCAACATGCATGGTTTCGGTTGGAAGCCCAGCATACGTTGGTAAGAAGTTTGGTCCTGCCAAGTACTTGAACAAACGAGGGTGGTACCTCTAAAATCAACGCATTCATGTCCATGAACGTGACCTGTCACGAAAATATCTGGGACTTCTCTGATAACAAGTCCGTCTTCAGGTTCTGGAGATAAGGGGGTTTTTCCACCCCATTGGGGGGCTAAATGCCTTCTTCTTAGCATTTCTCGCATGGCTTCAACAGGGTCCGCATATGTTACGGTTCTAAGTCCAGCAACAAAATCGTCAATGGATTTCCCATGATACGATAACAATCGTACATCATGGAGTGAGAAATCGCATGGATTTCCAACGAATGTCGTTGTGTTGTAATCTTGCTGTATGTCTTTCTCAAACGTTGGTTGTGGTTCTGCTGGGCGAACAGCATCATGATTGCCTGGCAACATCACGCACTCCACCCAGTCAGGTAACAATTCCAATAACCGTGCGAATTCCGTATATTGAGCAAACAAATCAGGAATCGCTAGTTCCTTATCCTGACCCGGATAAATACCAACGCCATCAACACAATCTCCTGATAATATGAGGTACTTGATGGTCTTAGCGAGGGGGTCTGAATGGAACCATCGGACCATCTTGTGCCATTGTGCTTCCAGGAAGGTTTTCGAGCCAACATGGATGTCGGATAGAAATGCCACACTTACTCCGTGTTCAGCACTAACTTTCTGATGACGTGATTCCAATGGGAAGTGGAGGTCATCAACATAAAACAAATCTCCAGTTTGACTGAAGGTTCCCGATACACCAAGTACGTCATCTGGCATTAACCCTGCTTCGAGGATAGCCTCGTGAGCTCGGTCCCGATCCTCTCCTTTTCGTTTCGTGAGAAGGCAGGTCATTTCACCTGTTTCATCTTCAAGACCCCAAATTAGGTGACCGTTTTTGGTATAACGTGGTTCGTTGACCAATCCAATTGCAGCCGCCTTATTTTCGTGACCCTGATAGCGATTGACCTCCGCTAACAATCGGGCTATTTCTTGATGTTTTCTTGGTAAATTAGAATTTTGTACGATGAGTTTTCGGATGCTCTTCAAACGGTCATTAAAACAAGCGGTGATGTCGGACATTTTCCCCTCGGTGACGGAATTTCCTGTGATGTCAAAATGAACCGTGATGTCTGAACTGACATCATTTGCATGCGTTGAAAAATCGGATTGGTTCCAATCTGGAAGATTGTTTCTAAACTTGATGTCAAGAGGTTCAGGTTGGCTCAAAGGAGCGACGGTTCGTGCAAGGTCCTGAGGTGCTCGGGAGATGGCTGAAGGTTCGTTGTGGGATGGGTTCGCCACGATTTCTTTGCTTCCTCCAGAGTGTTCAATCATTGCTTGAAGCATCGAGTCATCAAGCACGGTAGAAGAATAGTTCAGTGGTCCGGCCGCAGCAATGACCTCAAGAGGATTGTCAAGGGCCATTATTTGCTGTTGAATGGATTTCATTGCAAGCAGTTTATGCTGCTTGAGCAAGGACGCAATATCGGCCCATGCTTCACCCATGTAATCCAATACCGGACGACGCTTCAAAAGGTGTGTGATTGAGAACGATGAAAAAGAAGGAAGAATTATTCTTCTTCAGACCATTCAATATCAATTCCCATCTCGGTAGAAGGGGGTTGTACATCTCCTTCCCAAGCCTCATCTTGCCAAGGGGCGGTTTCTCTTGCGGCTGCATCTCTTCGCTCCAGTTCAATTTCTCGATCCTTTTCCTCTTGAATGGCTTGTTCTATCGCTACTTGTTTCTCAACCTCAGCTTTTGCTTCCTGAGCCATAGCGTCATCCCAGCAGTGGATGGCTGTACGAAGTGCAAAATGGACAAATCCAGATTTATTTTCTGCTCGTGTTCCGCCGATTTGAGTGTGCAAGGCATTGGCCCATGTGCTTGATGCGATTCCAACATAAACGGTGCCAATTGGTTTTGTTGTTCCATCGTTGCCCGGGCCAGCGATTCCAGTGATGGCTATGGCGATATCAGCATTTGCACGTTCACGTGCGCCGCGAGCCATTTGTATCGCGACTCTTGCAGATACTGCGCCTTTGCTTGCGAGTACTTCTTCTTCAACTCCTAACTCGCCTATTTTTGCTTCGTTGGCATAGGTTACCCAGGATTTGCTGAACCACTGGCTCGCACCTGCGATATCTGTGAGGGTGCTTGCAAGAAGCCCGCCAGTGCAAGATTCAGCTACAGTAATGGTCCGATTGTCCTTTTTCAGGCGTCGGACAAGCCTCGCGGCCGTCGCTTGGATATTGTCATCCATTGGTTCAACCTCAGCGCCGAACGGTTTTGAGGTTAACGCCTCAATCGCACTCTTGAAAAAGGGAGTCCAACAGGGCTGTATGGGTCTGTGGTCTAGTGGCTATGACACCTCCCTTACACGGAGTTGATCGAGGGTTCGAGTCCCTCCAGACCCATTACCACAAATATTGAGTGATATTTTCGCTGTCCTCAGCAATGACTTTTGTGATTCCTGATTGCTGTTGAAGGGACGCTGCGTCTATGTTTTGGTTGACTAAGAGCAAGTGGACCGCTCGCATCCACAATCCTACAACCGGCTCAGTACCTCTGTGATCTACCGCCACCAAGACATCCTCAAGTTCGCTGAACACCAGGGCGCTTGTTGCATGGTCCAATTGGTCACTGTTGATAATCAGCCATCTCTTTCCTTGAAGTGATGTTCTTGGAGCATCTCCCAATTCGTCAAAATGAATGATATCTATATGCTCACATCCTGTATCTCAAAAGTGCAATTGCTCCTCCCATTCCAAGCAATTGATCTCCATCGTCGTGGTCCGTTGAGCATTGAACAAGGGTGCCGCCAAGGCTTTTGAGTTGTGAGGCCCATTCCTCCCATGATGTTCCATCTATATTGGAATCATCATTCCGTAAGAGGTCTGCAGAGATAAGAAGCGTGTCAATCGCTCCTTCGTCCATTGCCCGAACCAAGTCGTGGCTCCCATAGGCTACCGCACCGTTGGTCGATAACCGCTTCCATGCCTCTTCTAACAGCGTAATTTCCTTGACCATATGGTGCTCTGAAAGCAGTGAACCAGCCGATCCATTGCGAAGCACTTCGTTTGCTGCACCTCTCCCCCCCATGCTCGTTGCGATTGAAAGCATGGTTCGCTGATGTCCAGCCTCCTTGAGGTCGTTCATCACGCGGTCACGGTTGTGCCCCGGTCCGCAAATGACCAAAGGTAATTCGTCATCCAACTGTTGGGTCAAGCCATTGACAACGGTTGCTCTGAATTGCTTTGATATCCCTTCATTTTGTCGGAGATCACCTCGTTTACCTCCCCCTCGCATTGTCCAAGTTGCGCTTTCTCTGAGGCCCCGTCCAGTGACAAAATAGAGAATCATTTCATCGCCTTCAACTACAAGTAACGCGACCTGTCCACGTTTTGATGCGCTTTCAGCTTCGTTAAGCAAGTCCCTGTCCATGGTACTGAAGCCTTTTGATGCTAGAAGCACGATGTCATCTCGAAGTTCAACCAAATGGGTGTGATGAAGTCCTATGTCGATTGGTGCACTTTCAATGATACCGTGAACTCTAAGTGTATCAGAAAACGATTGATGCTCAACAGATTGAACCTTGAGTTGAATCCACATTTTCTTCCGTTCGGATTGTTTTGAGCGCCCCCCCTCTTCTCCACCGGTCGTTTGGTCACGGCGCTCACCGAGCATGGCAAAGGATATACCTGGGCGAATTAATCGGGCCATTGCCCATAAGTCATCAACCGATTCAACACGAATTTTCCACTCGTATTCGTCACGCTTGAGAATGTTCATTCCTTCACCCAAATACACCGAGAAGATTTCCATCTTCATCCATATCCATGTCAAGTGCAGCAGGTCGCTTTGGTAATCCTGGCATGGTCATCATGTTGCCCAGAACAGCAACAACAAATCCTGCTCCGGCGTTGAGTCTAAATTCACGAATTGGGACAGTAAATCCTGCAGGAGCACCCAAAAGACTCGCGTCATGTGAGAATGAGTATTGTGTTTTTGCCATGCAGACCGGTAAAGAACCGTAGCCCCAAGACCTAATTTTCTCAAGTTCTTTCTTTGCTTTCGCAGTCATTGATATCCCATCGGCCTTGTACATCCGAGTGGCGATTGCAGTCGCCTTTTCCAACACATCTTCTTCTGGTGTGAACAAGGGTATGAAGGGACGGCCGGATGCAATGTGATTCTGGACAGCCTTAACCACGGCTTGCGCAAGTTCTTTTCCACCCTCTCCGCCGTTAGCATGGACTTCTGTGATGCATACTGAAGTTGCACCGCTATCATGGGCACAATCTCGAATTGCAGCGATTTCAGCATCGGTGTCGGATGCGAATTTATTGATGGATACAACCACTGGAATTCCAAAGGAAGCCATGTTTTTGATGTGCCTGTCAAGGTTGGTCTTTGCACCAGTTTTTGTGGCCTCAACATTCTCTGCTTCCAGAGTCTCTTTGTCCGGTCGAATTCCACCACGGTCTCCAAAGGCGCCACCGTGGAGTTTCATGGAACGAACGGTGACGTTCATGACGACACAATCAGGAGATTTACCCGAGGTTGCCGCCTTAATATGCATGAATTTCTCTGCCCCCATGTCTGAACCGAATCCGGCCTCGGTGACGACAAAATCTGCACTCGCCAGAGCCATCCGGTCTGCGATAATGCTCGAGTTGCCGTGAGCGATGTTTGCAAAAGGCCCTCCGTGAATAAAGGCAGGATTTCCTTCCAGTGTTTGAGCAAGATTGGGTAAGAATGCTTGCCTAAGAAGCAGTGCCATTGCGCCTGCTCCACCAATATGACTCGCTTTGACAGGGTGCCCTTCGGTTGAAGTTCCTATGACAATTTCACCCAATCGCTTTCTCAGGTCGGCGTAGTCTTTTGCTAAAACAAGGATGGCCATGACTTCGCTCGCAGCCGTAATGTCAAAACGATCTTCACGAACTAAGCCGTTTGCAGGACCTCCCAGTCCAACGGTTACTTGTCGCAGGGAGCGGTCGTTCATGTCAATGACCCGGGGCCAAGAGATTCGAGAAGCATCCAATTTGCATTCATTGCCGTGCTTGAGGTGGTTGTCAATGAGTGCTGAAAGAAGATTGTGAGCAGATGTGACTGCGTGGAGGTCTCCTGTCAAGTGGAGATTGATGTCTTCCATGGGCAAAACTTGAGCATGACCTCCGCCAGCAGCTCCTCCTTTGATTCCAAATACAGGTCCCATTGATGGTTCACGAATGACACAAGTTGCAGCTTGTCCGATGTGGCAGAGTGCTTGAGTTAGTCCTATGGTCGTAACCGTTTTTCCTTCTCCAAACGGAGTTGGGTTAACCGATGTCACCAGGACAAGGCTTCCTTGAGCCTTATTGAATCTACTTTTCAGGGCATCCCATGTGATTTTAGCAACGCCTTGACTCATCGGAACAAGTTCATGAGAAGAGATGCCTAACTTCCATGCAATGGCTTCAATGGGCTCCATTTTCGCCGCTCTTGCAATCTCAAGGTCAGTGGTCATGAACGCCTTTGCGTGTCGTTGAGTCTTTGAAGCCGTCGCTTCATCTTGTTAGCGAGAGGCGATTTTCGCACCCTGTCAAGCCTGCGGAAGAGGTTCACTCTTCCTTCATGCTGCCGAGGTAATCTGGCAAGTCAACACCAGCCATCTTAGCCACATCGTGAACTGGAGGGAGGCTTTGCATCAAGGACGAGACGAAGTTGGAGGTTGAGCCGCCACCTTCGCCGTTATTTCCCGAATCCCAAACGGTGATCTTGTCAATCTTCAGGTTAGCAATAGCTTCTGTTTGGCGAGCGACCAAGTCCTCAATCTTCTCTACCATAAGCAGTGTAGCAGCGGCCTTTGCATCTCCGCCTGCACTCTCGACCAGTTTTGCATATCCTTCCGCCTTGGCTTCGAGAACAGCTCGTTGTCCTTCTGCCTCTGCGTTGTAGGCTGCGAGGGTTGCATCAGCAAGACCTCTTGCGATTCGGCGTTGGCGCTCAGCTTCAGCTTCAGCTGCAATCTCAATCTGTTGCTTGGAAACTTCTTCACGTGCAATTTCTTCTGCACGAAGACGCTGTCCTTCAAACTCATATTGAGCCTTTTCAATTTCAACTTGAGCAACACGCTTTGCGACTTCAGAACGTTGGTAGGCTGATGCCTCGCGCTCAGCAAGGTCTGCATTGTAAGATGCGATGTCAGCACGGGAAATGTTCTCTCCCTCAACCGCTTGAGCTTCTTGTTGTTGAACGAAAATACGTCGGTCAGACTCAGCGGATTTCTGACCCTTCTCAGAGGCAGCTTGGTTCTTAGCGACTTCAATCTCACGCTCTCGGTCTGCGACTGCTTGTCCAACTGCACCTTGGCGAGTTGCGTTTGCACGGTCAACATCTGCCGCTGCGATTGCTTCTGCTGCAGCCTTTGCACCAATGGACTTGATGTAGTCAGCCTCATCAGTAATGTCAGTGATGTTGACGTTGATGAGGTAGAGTCCAATCTTGTGAAGTTCAGTGTCCACGTTGTTGGCAACCAACGACAAGAACGCTTCACGGTCCTGGTTAATTTCCTCAATGGTCAACGATGCGACGGTAAGACGGAGTTGTCCAAAGATGATTTCCTTGGCCATGTCTTCAATTTGATTTGGAGGTAGGTTGAGCAAACGTTCTGCAGCGTTTTGCATGATAGAAGGTTCAGTGGAAATACCGATGGTAAAGGTTGAAGGAACGTTGATACGAATGTTTTGTTGTGAAAGTGCATGTTCCAAGTTGATGTTGATGGTAAGTGGCTTCAAGTCCAGCATGGCGTAACTTTGGATAAGCGGCCAAACAATTCGGCCACCACCGTGGTAACATGCTGCTGCGCCTGAGCCTTTCACGTTACCGTAAACGACCAGAATTTTATCTGAAGGTGCGAGTTTGTATCGGTTTGCTGCGATGTAAACGGTTGCAAGCAACACGAAAACAAACAGTCCAGTTCCAAGAAGTATCAGTGATCCAACGATATCTGCCATAATTATTCCTCTTCATTTTTTGTGGTGGCGCTTCTGTCAAGGGGTTTGACGATGAGGATTTCTCCAATCGTATCAACGACCTCAATCAGTGAGCCGGTTTCAAGAGTTGCTGCATCATCGTCTGAACGAGCAGACATGGTGCGCAGCGCACCCTGGAATTCAACTTGTACTTGTCCGGGTTTATTCGGAGATATGCGACGATAAACGGTTCCTCTTGAGCCGAGTGCTTTGTTGTGAACAACAGTTCCATCAGATTCCAAACTTCGCATGGCTTGGAATACTTTTGCGACCAGATACATCGAAGCCGTTCCTGCGGCTGTACCGGCTAGTACCGCCAGTACGGCGTTGGTGTTGTCTCCTGATTGAGATACCGCGAGTCCAAAAATACCGAACATCATGATGAAACTGAGTAAACCTTGCAATGTGAACATGTGGAAGACACCTGCGGCGTCCATTTCAAAGTCAAAGCCGGCGACTTCAAGCATTCCGTCTGCTGCTCCTGTGAGCATCACGAGGATGAAATACAGAATGAAAAGAACGGTTCCGATGATGGCGCAAGCAGCGAAGAGGACATCAACACCAGTAATTCCCTCAAGGCCAAACCATCCCAAGACTGTGCCCAACATTGTTTCACCTCATTCTCCCGAGTTAGCATTACGCTTTGATACTTTGCCCGCTTTAATTGCTGGGCGAATGTAGAGAATGTAATAGTGTCCGTAGACGATTGGTCCGAGAGAAAAGCCCACTACAAGTCCAATGCCCCACGCAGGGAGATTGAGTGCCCAGGCGATGGCGAGTACAATTAACAACGATAGGAGAATTGATGCCTTCTCAAGAACCATCGCATAGATGTTTGTTCCATCGTTCACTTTGTCTTTCATCAAAAAGACGTCTCCCAAGCCGGTCATGCTGGGACCTCACAGTAAGTTTGCCCAGGTTCGTTCAGAAGCCCATATGATGAATATCACGGTGATGAACATCCCAAATGCAGACGAGCGTTGCTGCTCTTGGTTGGTTTCAGCAACTTCGTAAACACCCATTTCATTCTTGATGATTTGAGTATATGGGTTGGTGATGTAACTGCCCTCGTTCATGTTCTTCTTGTCGGCTTTGATGATCTGATATCCTGCCATTAATATCGTACCAATAATAATAGCTGGTGCGGGCCCAAACACATCTGCGAGTGCTTCATCAAATGCTTTGTAACTGGCTAATGACAGATATATGCTGAGTAGCCCAAACATCATTTGTCCAAACTTGGATTGTTTGTTGGCTTGCGTGACAAGGTTGTCCATGTTTTTTTTTCACAGTAAACTCCCCTTTTAATCTTCTCCTACTTTTGCAGCCTTTTGGAATATGGTGCAACGACAGGAATGAGTTGAAATGAGCGACGGTTATGGGTCGTTCATGGGCGAAATCCGATACGGTATTGCGGGTTCGCCAATCACCCATAGCCTCTCTCCGTTATTGATGGCATTGATGTGCGACCATCTTGGTATCGTTAACCGAACAAGGAGTCTCAAGATTGAACTTGTTGATGTTTCAATCATCTCCGATGCCTTGGCGTGGGGGTATGCAGGTTCGGTTCCCAATCCGTTGGAATGGGCCTTCACTCAAGCCGTGTTTGGTAAATTCAGAACCACAGCATTACTGGAAAAGGCAGTCATTGCAGCAAGAGAGGTAAAGATTCCTGCTTCAACCCTTGGTGCAAAAGGAGAAGGTTCACCTCTTTTCTCACGGACAAAAGATTCCAATGTGCTTCCGACTCGCATGTTTGATGATGAAATATGGATGAACCTCACTCATCCACTCAAACATCAGTTGGACTCAGAAGCTGTTGTTTCCATAGATGGATCAAGAGAAATAAAGAGTATCAATGCCTTACGATGGGATGGAAAAGGTTGGTGGAGTGCGGGCCTTGATGGGACAGGTGTTTGCGACGTCATGAATCATCATGGCTTCGTCCCTGAAGGTAGTGTTCTCGGTCTTGTTGGTGGAGGGGGAGCTGCCCGTTCAACGGCCAAGGCTTGGTCTGAACAAGGTGGGCTCATTTGCATTCTTGGCGGTCGTAGAGAACTTGGCGATGGCCCTTGGAGCAAATCCCTTACCGAACAATCACCAGATGTTGTTGTCAATTTTGACGGGGCCAATCCCTCTTTTGAAGCCGATATTGTCCTCCATGCCGCCTATGGGCAAATGGAAGGCGCGCTTGAGGAACGAATTGACGCCATGGCCTCGACTCCTCTCGATGGACGCTGGCTTCTCGTTGCGCAACATTTGGCATGTTGGGGTCAACTTTGGGCGCCGGAGAGAATTGACGACCTACCATCGCTTGATTTGCTTTTGAATCGTCTGGTTGTAGCAGAAACTACGCTCTCTCAATACGCATGATGACGAAGCCTCTAAGGGGTAGTGAATACAGAGAACGTTGTGAGCATGATGCCATTCATTTCACAACGAGCCCTCGGCGTATTGCTCTCGTTGCTGCTTTTTGCATCTCCATGCTCTGCTTTATTGGTTGAAAACCAAGATTTCGAAGACCGTCATGACGGCGTTGATTTTCCTGTTGGCTTTACCGAATTTCGCTTGGATGGAGTATTTTCACCCGAAGTGAGGATGGTTTATCCGGCCATGTTTGATGGTGAAGACAAGGAGATGGCTGGAAATGGACCCTTCTCCTGGACGGTGTTTATCGGCGATTCAGGAGAGAGTTTGGATTCTTACATGCTCTTTGTCAGTGAATTGGTCAAGCGAGGATTCATCGTGGTCGTTACCCAACCGCTCCAAGACGAAACAGATGTTGCAGAAACGCTTCAGTTGATCACAGACATCGCCGAAGTCATGGGTGAACAAAATCAAACGAACCTCCATGTCATGGGCAGCGCGGGTAATATTGACCTTGACCATTGGGGCATTGGCGGTCACGGAAAAGGTGCAGCTGCGGCGTATGTTGCGGTACCGTACTTCAATCAATCACAACGTGCGTCAACACTTCAACCGCCTCGTAGCCTTTTTGGATTGGGACTAAATTTAGACAGTTTTGATGGTGATGAAACTTGGTTTAATAGCCAGTTCAATCCAGTATTCCCCCGTCCAAATACTGCATTGTTCATCACTGGGACGGTGGATGAAGTCGCACCTTCAACCGACACGATGTTGCGCGTCGAGGCCGCGGGTGGTTTTGGCTGGCAGTGGATGCACCTCCTTGGTGCAAACCATTACCAATTCCAAGATTCTCAATCCTTTTTCGAGAGCGATGGAGATGCTACCATGAGTCAAAGCGCCCAGATCGAGTTGAGTTCCCTCCATGTGATCGCTTACCTCGATGCAGTGCTCCACGGCGACACCAGTCGTTTTCGGGATGCATTTAATCGGGAACAAGGAGCGCAAATTGTGAGCGATACGAAGGCATACATCGATGAAAATCTTGACATGAGTTCGTTCTTGATCTTCTCAAATTCATCCTCCACGCCCATCTCCCAAATGCCGTTGAATGCTACCCAATCTTTCATCATGCAGACGAATTGGACGCTGCGAGATGGAACAAATTACTCAGAACTTCCATCCCAGTGGGATGTGAACGTAAGTTGTGGCTGGAGTGGAGGCGCATGGCCTACCATCGGTTCCCTTTCTCCAAACGGGACGGCGACATGTGAGTATCCAATGGTATCTGTTGCCCCAGGGACTCATAAAGCGTGGATGCGAGTTTCTGTTGAAGGTGCGCCCTCCTCGTTGCATGCGACGGTTTCCCGAACCAACACACCGATGATTCTAACAAATCCTGCTCCGACCATTTTCGTAGCACAGCACGGTAGTTCTTCGTTCAATGTGTCCGATGCGGCTTCCGATCCAGATGGCACACTGGTTCGGGCAATTGAAGCCACGCTTGTGGGCGATAATTCATCTCATTTCGGAGTGACATTGGGTGCAGATGGATTGACGATGGAGGTTTACCACGCAGTTCAAGAAGAATGGTTGGGAGAGTGCTCACTTGAACTCAAACTGAAAAGCGATGGAGGTGTTGTTGATGAACAAAACACCACATTGCGAGTGTTCTTGTCACCTGTGGATGACCCAGTGGTTAAGTTTGGAGGTGTGCCACAGCAACTGCTTGAAGAAGACGGTACAAGTGTTGCCTTCGATTTCTCCGATGTAGCCCTTGACCCCGAAGGAGAAGCACTTCTTGTCTCTATCAATGGAGCGAACACCGGTTCAGACGGGCCGATTCAATTTTCAGTATCAAACGGTATCTTGACCATGACTCCTCTCCCAAATCAATACGGAGCAGTAATTCTTGACGCCTTGGTTGGAGATGGAACGACACCGGCAATTGAAATGGAAATCCCAGTCTTGGTTGAATCAAGGAACGATCCTGTAAGCATCAACCAATCCGCTTGGGAGAATGTGACCATGGACGAGGATTCTACTCATGTGCTGAACCTTAGCCTCATGGCTTACGATATTGATGGAGATGTGCTCGTTTGGTCATCCTATCACAACCATTCAGAGGTGAGCATTGAACGTGTTTTAGATCAATACATTATCACTCCTCAACAGGATGTGAACGGCGTGTTCGAGATGATTTGGTTCAATGTAAGCGATGGGACCTCTTCTCATAATCACGCTCTTACATTTACGGTTCTTCCTGTCGGAGACCCACCTGTTGCCTCTATTACGAGCATCCAACCTGTTGCTGGAAGTAGTACAGCGACGATGCAATGGACGGTCATTGATGTGGACGGCACGACCAATACCAATGCTGCAGTCTTCGTGGACGGAGAGGAAGTAAGCGTTAACCACTCCTGTCTTGAAGAAGGTCTCTCGACGCAATGTGTCACCCTCATCCCTCTACCATCATCTCCAAGCGGTATCGTGATGGTTGAGTTGAAGGTTCACGATGATGAATTGGACAGCGATGTTGTCGTATCCTATGCCCTTGATTTTGCTTCAAGCGACACGGGTTCACCATCCGAAGAAAACGACGGTTCTGCTTCCTCTATTGACCTTCAAACAACTCTTATCGTAACGGCTGCCTTGCTGCTTACACTTGCTACTTTATTGACGGTTGCTCTGCGTTCCCGAGATGCAAGTAAGCCTTCAGGGGGGATACCGTCAACGAGCATCAAAACGGATGAAGTAGTTGAAGTTGAGGTTGAGGTTGAAGTCGAGAAAGAGCCAAGCGGTTTGTTGGCCCGAGTCAATCGTCTTCGCTGATCACAGAGGAATATTTCCGTGCTTCTTCGGAGGCGACCATTCACGCTTAGATTTGAGAATGTTCAGGGCGCGAATAAGGCGAAGACGGCTTTCTGATGGTTCAATGACATCGTCCAACCAACCGTTTCTGGCCGCAACATACGGGTCGCCAAACTTTTCTTTGTATTCATCAACCAGTCGCAGACGAACATCTTCTTTCTCTTCGTCAGCTACCGCTTGGATTTCTCTTCGGTGAATGATATTCACCGCACCTTCAGCCCCCATTACTGCGAGTTCAGCGGTAGGCCATGCCACATTGTAATCGCTTTGCAAATGCTTGCATGACATGGCTAAATACGCTCCGCCGTAAGCCTTTCTTGTCACAAGCGTGAGTTTGGGAACGGTTGCTTCTGCATAGGCGAAGAGGAGTTTTGCGCCATGCCGGATGATTCCTCCCCACTCTTGTACCACGCCGGGTAGGAATCCAGGTACGTCCTCAAAGGTGACCAGTGGTATGTTGAAAGCGTCGCACATTCGTATGAACCTTGCAGCTTTGATCGAGGCATCGATGTCCAAGCATCCCGCCAATACCTTGGGTTGATTTCCAACAACTCCGATTGTCATTCCATTGAGGCGAGCAAAACCGATGATGATATTGTCGGCATAGGCAGAAAACAGTTCCATAAACATGCCATCATCAACAATTTCCTCAACAACGGTAACCATATCGTAAGGTTTGTTTGGATTGTCTGGCACCACATCTTGAAGCACTTCATTGGAGCGTTCAATAGGGTCTGCAGTAGGCACGACTGGAGGATCAGCCATGTTGTGGTCGGGCAAATAAGAGAGAATCATACAGGCCAAATCACATGCATCTTCTTCATCATCGGCGATGAGAGAGGCAATCCCTGACCGTGATGCATGGAGGTTTGCACCGCCTAATCCGGCGGCATCCACTTCCCCATTGATGACTTCAGGAGTTTCCAAGGGTGATGAGAGGAACAACTGACCGTGTTCTTCTCCCAAAATAGTGATGTCTGACAGTGCTGCTGCCAGAGCCGAAACGCCAACAACCGGGCCTAATACGATACTTATGACCGGTATTCTGCCACTGCATTGTACCAATCGGTCAAGCAGTTCTCCGGTTCCTGCGAGCGCTTTAACGCCGTCTTGAGCTCGTTGTCCACCACCGTCCCACATGGCGATAAGAGGGGCTTTTGCTCGTTCCGCCATCTCTACAATTTTAGCAATTTTGAGTGCGTGCATTTCACCCATGCTACCACCGTGGACACTGAAATCTTGGGCGAAGCAGTAGATTCTCCTCCCGTCAATGGTCCCTTGGCCGGCTACAACTCCATCCCCCAGAGTCTTGTGAAGGAACATGTTGTGGTCATCGGTTCTGTGCGTCACAAATGCGTCAATTTCTAGAAATGAATCTTCGTCCAAAAGGAGTTCTAAGCGGTCACGAGCTGTGCCGCGACCGGATGAGCGAATCGCTTCTTGTCGTTTCAGTCCTCCGCCGAGTCGTGCTGCTTCCTGCTTTGCTTTGAGGTCTTCAAGACGGTGTGTTGAATCCCCCTGCATGATACTTCCACTCCTTCTCGGTTTTTGATTGACGCGCTCACTCATACAGGTTATCACGATGTTCTCCACAGAGATTTCTTGCTAGAGCGTCCTTGAGTTCCATTCCTTGGGACAAACACCAATGCGTTTTCACCGTGATGGCTTCAGGAGTTGAACTGATTCCATGGCCAAGTATTCCCATGTCAATTTGCTTTCTTCCTTTGGAATAAACATTCATGTCAACGGGTCCGTTAATGCACTGGTTAACGATGACGACAGGGAGTTCCCTGTTCATGCAGCGTGTCAATACGCGCCATAGTTGCACGTTTTCCGGGGCATCCTTCTGTGGGTCGTCAATTGGAAGATGTCCTAAGCCTGTTCCGTGAATTACGACACCTTGCACTCCAGTTGCAACAATGGCCTCGATATGTTCTGCGTGGAGCCACGGCCCTGCGACGAATTGAGCAATGCGTTGTCCAGTTTCAAACATGCTTGGGCGAGAGGTCTTTTCTCTTGTTTGACTTTCGCTTCTTCGGCGTTCATAATCTGGCGTTAATTGTGTTTCATATCCATTGGCTATGATGGATATTCTCGCTAGAGGTTGGCCGTTAACAGCTTGGAATGCGTCCCGACGAGATGAGTGCATTTTCCTAACAGCAAATCCCGAATGAATGGCCATTGTACCATCGCTTTGGGTATCGTGCATCACAACAACACAAGCATCGCCAGCATCCCCTGTTGGTTGAGGCCCATAAGCGGCCCAATGCACGGCGGCAAGGAGGTTTTCTGTAGCATCAGAAGAACCTCTATCGCTTGACCGTTGGGAGCCGACCATGGCTATTGGCCCAGGAGGCGTTTCACCCTTACCGGCAAAGGCAAATCCTATGGCGGAGGCTGTGATATGCATGGTATCGGTTCCGTGAGAGATCACGACGCCTCTGCATCCATCTGCAAAAGCGGCGGCACACGCCTCGGAAATGATGTTCCAGTGTTGTGGACGAATGTCGTCGCTGAACATGTTTCCTATTTTTACCGCTTCCAATCGTGCAATTGATGCTAATTCAGGGATTGCATCAAGCATTTCTTCTGGTTCAAAGCGAGCATCAACAGCGCCAGTTGCGTAATCTACTTTTGAGGCAATGGTTCCTCCAGTGTGGATAAGGCGAACACGCGGAAGGTCATCGGATGCTTTAGGTGTGTGAAGTTCAGTTGATGCAACCGGTTGATGTGAGGCCACAGATTCCCACGAAACAATGCTGTCTTGGGGATAGTTGACGTTGTAGCCATTATCAAGTTTGAGCGAGATATGTTTTGGTGCAGAAGGCGGCAAGACCAACCCTTCGTGAGTGGCTTCACCGTTAAGCGTCGTAACGGTAGCAACGATGCGTTCACCGGGTGTTGGGAGGCCTTCCATAGCCCATGGAGGTCAAGACGCCACATGAAGGGTTCGCTTCACTGAGACAGGTCTTTGATTTTCTCGACCAAATCCATTCGACGCAGTCGCCATACTCCAAACGGCGTCATGGCCACTGCAATGATGATGACTCCGCTCATGAGTTGCCAAGCAACACTTGGAACAATTGTCACCGGGACGAAGAATTGCCAGGATGAGAAGGAAGCTGCTAATCCGACCGCCCCACCGTAAGCAAACAGAACGCCAACAAGGCCACCAATGATACCGATAAGTAAACTTTCGAACAGAAGCATGATGCTCAAATTCTTTGTTGACGCACCCAGAACCCTCAACGTGGCCAATTCGAAATCACGTTCAGCTACGTTCATGATCATTGTATTGAACATGACAACAACAGTGAACAACAATCCAAGGTACATCATCGCCTGGAAAATCTGGGTCTGCTGGTCGAGCAAACTGTTGATGCCATTGAGGAGTGTCTGGCGCTCCACAATGCCCATGGATGCCTCACCTAAGGCCGAATCAACCTCAACCCCTTGTGGAAGTTCAAGATAGATTGAAGTCGCATTGACGCCTAAAATTCCGCTCAGATCCTCGCGCAGAAAATACATCGTTCTCGCCAATTCTGCAGACGATGTAGCGACGATCTCAACTTCGGTTTGAGCGCCATTAAGAGTGACTGTTTGCTGTTCACCAATGCTCCAACCGAGGAAGGTCATGCTTCCTTCATCCATCATGACTTGCGGAATCGTCGTATTTCCAGTAGGTGCATTGCCCTCCAAGAGGGAGACGGCACGCATACCAGTCTCAAATGAGTCAAGACCTACAAGCGTGAAGGTTCGTTCGATTTCATCAGCATCAGCAACTGAGCCGAGTGGCATTTCAATGATCATCTCATACGAGGCTGAATTGTTGGTTGCCCAATCAACGACAGGACCTTCGCCCTCCGGCATAATGTAGACTTGTGCATCCCAAGTTTGGTCGTCCTCAAGAGCGCTGACCATTGTGTCTTGCAAACCAGCTGACATCATCTGAATTGAACCAAAGAGCATCAAAGAAATGCCAACTGCGACAAAAGTCATGGTCAGACGAATGGGTTTACGGACACTTGAGCGGATTGATAGACCAAGCGTTGTGGGCATCCAAGAGGTGAGTTTTCGCAGTAGGTTTGACCCCACTCGCATCTCGTTTTGACCGCTTAATACGGCTAGAGGATCAAGTCGGCTTGCCTTCCATGCAGGGAAAGCACCCGAAAGGAACACGACGAGCATGGTCGAACCGATGACAGATGTAACAACTGAAGTTGGAACCGAGCGTTCCACAATTGGAACGCCAACCAAATCTTGGTAAAAGTCCAACATTCCATTCATGCCACTTGGTCCTGCCAGGGCGCCTAGAGCGCAACCAACCCCTCCAATAACCAACGGAGCGATGAGATAGCCGGTCATGAGCGATGAGCGCTTGACACCTAATGTTCGCAATACGGCAATTTCTTTGGCTTGGCTTTGAACCAAGCGTTGAAGACTGAGGACAATGGTAATAGCGGCGATTGAAGCGATCATGACGGTGAATGGGACCGTTGTTCGCTTCGTTCCTTCCAAATCTTGTCGCATGACTTCGACGGGTTCGTTTTGCCCCCGGTCGCGAACACGGGCGTCCAACGCTGCTTCGCCAAGAGCCGCATCGACAAGTTCCTTCACATCATCAATCTCATCGCCCTCATCTTCGCTGGTATCGGGTAAATCAAACGATGGTGTGCCTTCAACATCCAAAAGAATGGTATTGCTAGCACCAATGACTTCGCCAGTCAGACGAGCCATTCCAGCTTCAGAAAGGTAGCCAACCACGTATTGACCTGGCTCGGATGGGAACAATTCACCTTCCGGCGCAAAGAGGATGTGAAGTGGGTGATATCCGGTGCCGACAATCGTGAATTCAGCCGTTGCATTTCCCGCTCCAATACTCACCGTATCTCCAAGATTGAGTTCGAGTGCTTCAGTAACGTGAGCATCGATGACGATTTCATCGGCAGCAACCGCAGTTCTGCCTTCAGAATGGCCTTCTGGCATCCAAACGCGGTCGGCATTGGCACCGTCAGCAATGGCGTGCCATAGTGAGTTGATGATGTGCTGACCGGTATCGTTGGTGTGGAACATTGCGCCTTGCGTTACAGTTCGACCTTCACAAGAGTCAAGCGATTGAGAAACGGAAGACGAATCCCAAGCCGTTTCTAAAGCATTACAGAATGAATTGACCTCTTCTGGCGTCCAAAGAGCACTTCGGTTGTCGATCCACACATCAGCAAGATTCGCCCCGTTTTCATCGTCAGCCTGCATGGTTTCGTACAAGCCACCGAGGTTGTGAGCATAGCCTCCAAAGGTAATTCCGGCAAAGACACCGACAAACACCATCAACACGACGGCCAAAAGCCGCAATTTGGTTCGCCATAGGCTTCGAGCCAAACGCTTGTTCAAGAGAGCAGACATGGTAAATCCTCATTCAGAATCGTTGTTCGTTTGTTCGTCCGAGACAATTTTCCCACTGTCAATTCGAATAACTCTCGTTGCATATTTGATGAGGCCTTCGTCGTGTGTGACAAAGACTGATGTAATGTTTTCTTGCTTACATGCACTCACCAAGGCTTCCATGACTTTGTTTGAAGTCTCGGTATCGAGGTTACCGGTGAGTTCATCCCCGAGCAAAAGGGTTGGACGCTTTGCAATGCTTCGAGCAATGGCCACTCGTTGCTGCTGACCGCCGCTGATCTCACCAGGAAAACGATCGACTTCAGCTTCCAGGCCGACGAGTTTCAACAATTCCTTCGCTCGTGCAGGGTCTTTTTTACCAGCCAATTCTTGGATCAAGAGGATGTTCTCAAG
>CEOP01032762.1_pt1 | contig 35876 bp, 30 predicted proteins | sample 361301 | NCBI WGS metagenome assembly CEOP01 (sample SAMEA2619548, study PRJEB7988) | marine metagenome | biome: marine biome (ENVO:00000447); feature: deep chlorophyll maximum layer (ENVO:xxxxxxxx); material: "saline water (ENVO:00002010), including plankton (ENVO:xxxxxxxx)" | depth 55 m
ATAAAGATGAAATAGAAGACGCTGATTTTGAAGTAGTTGACTAACGAATAATATAATTTTTGAAATAAAAAAAGCGTCTATAATGGGCGCTTTTTTTGTTTTTGGAACTCATCTATCTTGAAGTAGTTTATAATTAAGAATAATATTTATGTTTTCAAAAAATAAAAAATCTAGAGTTTTTTCATCTATTATAATTTTATTTAGTATTGCTATGATAACAAACGCTTTTTTTTGGCAATCGTTTATTATTAAGCAGTTGAATAATCAGTTACTAAATAATAGTTATCAGATTACGTCTGCTAAAATATCAGGGAATTTATTTTATCAGATAAAAGTCAGTGATGTAAACGTTACACATCCCATATATGGTAGTATGTCAATCAACCAAGGGTCTATAAATATAGATTTTATTTCTTCTTTATTTTTTAGACTGACTTTTGATGATATAATAATAGAAAACTTAAAAACTGAATCATTAAATAATAGACTTTCTAAAACTGGTTCTATGAGAAGTTTTTCTGATCCTAGTTTACCATTTGATGTGGATCATTTTTTCATTAATGGGCAAATACCAATTGAATTTCAGGACAGTATATTAGTTTTAATTGGAGAGATAGAAGGGAAAATCAAAGGTCAGGAAAATATAAAATTGGAGATTTCAAAACTAAGTCTAATGAATGAAGGTGAGAACTCTATTGAATTTAAAATGAGTAATCTAGATTTAAGAGCTAATAAAGAAGGTATTATTATAGAAAAATTTTCAGGTAGAATTGGAAATGCTCCGATAAACGGAGAAATCTCTTATTTGCGCAATGAAGCTAAGTATATTGGGTCAATTAATATTGATAAATTTTTTATTTCGAAAGATCTTTTTAGTAAGACACCCTTAAAAGGAAAATTTAGTGAAATATCTGGGAAAGTAGATTTTGAATCAATTGATGGGAATATTAACGGAAATTTATCTATCTCAAATCAACTTGGTTTATCGATGTCGGGCGATATTAACTTAATTAATAAAGATTCTAATATATTATTGAGGTCATTAAATCTATATGGTGAAGAATCTAAGCTACGTGTAAATGGTGTCTGGGAAGATAATAGGCGAATAAGTGGGTATTTTTATTTAGATAGTCTAGACTTGAGTCGTTGGATAATTGAGCAAGAACCTACCTTGTTATCAGGTATGGCAATTTTAGAAGGGTCGATTGATCAAAGAAAAGCTCTTGAAAATATTGAGCTAACTCTTGAGGTTGCAGAGTATGGTGTTTTCGCAAAAGATGAGAGCTCGTTCCATGGAACAGTTTCATATAGTGATAGTATAATTTCAACAGTAGACCCTGTAATGTTGATTATTGGTGAAAGTATATTGTCAATTAACGGGAGAACAAATCTGAAAACTAGGCAGCTAGATATTACCGCTGATTTAGAAAATGCTGATATCGATATTATTAACAGATTTTGGATGGATGAATTCAAAAGTGGATCAGCAACTGGAAAATTAAAAATAAGAGGAACCATTGAAAGTCCAGATGCGGTTGCAGATTTAAATTGTAATAATATTGTTTATAGAGACTTTTCATTAAATGCTCTTAGTTTTCACTCTGAAATGGAATCGGACTTAAGTGTCCCTTCAGGCTTTGTGAATCTTAAATTTGAAGAGGGGCGATGGAAAAATGAACAATTTGATTCAGGAACTCTTGATATTTCATTTTCGGAAAATAGAATGGTCGTTGAAAATTGTCATTTCAAATCTGGAAAAGATTATTTGTTAATTTCAGGTTCATGGCTATCTAAGAATAAATATAAAATAGATAGACTTCAATCTGCATATCGAGAAAATTATCTAATTAATGCAAAACCAATTTATATTATATATAAAGATACAACTGTCTCTATAGAGCCATTTGAGATTCATATTAATGATGGTATACTAGATGGTATTTTAACATTTGGGTCTGTCTCTGAAGGTCGTTTAAAAATGTCTAATTTTGATGCAAAAGTGCTTACTCAATTTATTGATAATAGATATTTAGATTTGTCTGGGATCATATATGGGGAACTTGGCTTTAGTGCTTTGGATAATTTTCCTTCATATGATATAGATATTTCATTAAAAAAAGGAAAATATTTAGGTGAATCTTTTGATCAAATGAATATATCTGCTTTACTTAAGTCAGATGTAATGCATATAGATGATATATCTATGACTAGGGACACATCTTTAGGTTTTCAATTATCAGGAATATTGCCACTAAAAAAATCTACTAAAGGCAAATCAACTGTTTCTTTAAATACTACTTATAAAGATTTGCCAATGGCTATGGTTCATAAGCTTATACCTAATTTTTATAATATTGAAGGTAATGCTACTGGAACCTTAAAATTATTTGGTAGCTTAGATAAAACTAAATTTGAATTTAATACAAAAGTAAATGAAGCTGTTTTTGATCGTATTTTTCTTGGTGATATAGTTAGTAAGGGTTCATATAATAATAATTCTTTATTAATTGACTATGCAAATTCAAAAAATAAAGAAGAAAGTATTAGTTCTTATGGTCGGGTACCATTTGATCTAAATTTAGGTTCTAAGCAGTTTGGAGAATTTTTTGTTAATGATAGCATTGATTATCATTCGACTGCTGCTCTTAAGTCAATGCCTTTTTTAAGTCCATATATACCAGAACTAGATTCAATAAAAGGGGATGTCAATATTGTTTTATCATTGTCAGGACTTTCTAATTCTATAATAAGAAATGGAAGCATTAAAGTAACTAATGCTAGTATATATACTATGTTAATTAATAATCCTTTGATTAATGTAGATGGAGCAGCTGTTGTTAATAATAATAAAATGAAAATTGAATATTTAAAGGGTGCTTCATTAAAATACCCAATCCAAAATGTTGATAATATTAAAGTAAGTGGGGTTATTGATTTCTCTAGTTTTTTTGAACCGCATTATAATCTATTGGTAAACTCAATCAACAAAAATAATATTTATCTAAATGCAATACCTATTGATCTAGTAGGCGCAGTTGATTTTTTGGATGTTGCAATTGCTGGCAAAGATACTTTGTTTATTACTGGCACAATAGAAGCAGTTGAAGCGACTCTTTTTCATGAATTTATATCAGAGGATATTGGAACTACTTTATCTAGTAATGATGGAATTACTATGTCATATAGTTTAAATATCCCTATCAAGGATGAAGGTAAATTTCAAAATTCACAGGTAGATGCAACGATGGTGGGAGAAATTAGTGTGTCAAAAACAGGGAATGAATTTTGGAATATTGGTGGTGAAATTTATATAAATGATGGATCTATTTTATCATTTAAAGATAATTTTACGGGTCTTAATGGTTATGTAACTTTTGATAATAATGGTATTAATCCAAATATGGATCTTATGGCTTCAACAGATATTGCTGATGAAGAAATAAGGTTAAGAATTACAGGTGACCTAGATGATGCGGATCTAATATTAGAATCTAGTAGTGGTTTTTCTGAAAGTGATATAATAGAATTATTAACCTTTGGATCTAGATTTGAAGATCAAGAATTATCTTCAACAGGCTTCGGTGTACAAGCCACCTCAGTATTGGGGTCTTTACTAGAAACTCAATTTGAAAAGAATTTGGAAGAAATGTCAGCACTAAAAATTCTCAGGCCTGATGAAATAGATTTATCTGGTACAGCTAGTTTTATTAGTGGCCAAAATTTGTCAGCAAGCGAACGTGATGAACTAGAAGATTTTAAGATTTCTGCAAAAAAGAAATTTGGTAGTAAAACATATGCAAATTTATCATATAAAAAGTCCTTTTCTCTTACAAATCCTGACCAATTACAAATTGGTGTTGAATATAAATTAAATCGTAACTTATCTCTCGTTGGGAATATGGATGATAAAGGCAATCTGCATCTTAAATATCGTTATAGATACGCTTATTAGATTAAGAATACAAACAAGTGTTTAGGTATATTTTTATAGCTTCATGGGGCTATTTTTTATTTTTTAATTTATTACTTAGCCAAGAATTACCAACAAAAATTAACTCAGTTATTATTTCTGGCAATAAATCTATTTCTAAAAAAGAATTGATGCCTTTATTAAGGCAAAGACCCTCTAATTTTTCTTTTACATTTAAAGGAACAAGTTTTAATGGTCGTTTATTAAAGATTGATGCCCTAACATTAAAAAATTATTTTATTTCAAAAGGTTTTTTAATGGTAGATGTAAAAGAATCATATGAGATTAAAGATAATATTGCGGATATTAAATTTGATATTATTGAAGGTAAACAGTTTTTTGTTTCTAAAGTAAATATTTTAGGAAACCAAAGTCTCTCAGATGATCAAATCAGGGGAATTTTAGATTTACAAGAAGGTTTACCTTTCAACAGTGTCTTATTAAATGAAAGAGTTTCAGAATTACAAAAAGAGCTTGAATTTTTTTCGAAATTATTTTCTATTATTGAAATAGAGCCAATCGTGAGTGATTCTGTTGAAGTTTCAGTTTCTATTAATGAAGGGAAAGATATCTATATAAATAAAATTTTTATAGAAGGTAACAGTGTCTCTGATAGTAATTTAGTATTTAGAGAACTATTATTTGATTCTGGTAATATTTATAACCCAGAAACTGTAGAAAAATCTAAACGAAGGATTAGAGAAACTGGAATATATTCTATGGTTAATCTTATTCCTATAAAAGTTCCAGATTCCGAATCATTAGTTAATATAATTATATCATTAAATAAATATAAGCAACGAGAATGGTTGTCTGTCGGGGGATATGAGCCAATAGAATTTTATGAAGGACTTGACCCTTTACCTGCTATTGGGGGTTTTATAGAATGGAGAAATAGGTCAATATTTGCAACAAACTCAAATTTTTCATCAAAATTTCTTGTCGGATTTCCATGGGAAACTAATTTTACATTACCACGTTTAAGATATGATATAGGATTTGATACAAATTGGATATTAGGAATTCGTTGGCCAACAAAATTAAGTAGTTTTTATGAAACTTTAATTAATTATGATCAGGAGACTATTGATCAGGTAGAACGATATGGTTTAGAAATGTTGCAGAGTATTAGGTTTGATGAAAGATCATATTTTCAAAATATAACAGTATGGGAGAATTTTAGCGATAATAAGATTGATAATAATAGTTTAAATGCAGATGATAGTTCAAATACAACACAGAAATCTATAAAAAATTTACAACAACGTTCGTTATCCTTCAGAATTCATATAGATAAAAAGGATGACCCATTATTCCCTAAAAAAGGTTATTTGTTTGATATATATTTTAAATCAACGGGGTATTTTTTAGGCGGAGAAAGGGATTACCATAAAGTCGATTTTTCTTTTAATACATATCTTTCTTTAACCAGGAAATCAATAATTGCTACACGTTTTAAGTTAGGCAAACTATGGTCATGGGAAGACTCATATATTGATTATAGTTATGAAAAATTTTATTTAGGGGGTAGCTCTAATATGAGAGGTTGGGAAATTTTAAAATATAAAACAAAAGATGATCTTGGAATTACACCTATAGGTGGTACTATGAGATTTTTGACAAATATTGAGCTGCGCATACAATTAAATCAGAGTTCGGGAATAAATATTTTTTATGATGGTGGCATATTATCATCCAGTTATCAAAGTTTAATTAAAAGTAGATTAGGCTGGGATATGGGACTTGGTTTAACTTTATCTACGCCCTTAGGGCCAGTAAGATTAGATTATGCAGTGCCATCGGTAAATGGAGATATAGATTTTGGTAAAGGGAAAATTAATTTTGGAGTTCAATATCTTTTTTAATGAATTAAAATATTTTGGAACTACTATTTATCTTATTTGTTAATTATTGTAGTATCTTCTTTTGAGATACGATTTCAAAACATAAATTCTTATACTAAAAAAAACGAAAAATGAAGAAAACACTATTAATATTATTTAGTTTTATAATTATTGGTTGTTCTAAGAATGCGCCAGAATTAATGGAAATAGCTCAGTCGAATCTGGACGAAAATGATGAGGATAGAGCAATAAAAAATCTAGATTTACTAATTAGTCAATTTCCAGATGATAGTCTTGCTTCATTAGCTCAATATAAGCTTGTGAATATATACAAAAACTGGAAGCATGATCCAAACATGGTATTTGAAGCACTTAATAAAACAATAGATAATTATCCAAAATCATTACAAGCGGTGCAGGCGAAGAAAGAACTAGGTGCTTTTCAAGAATGGATAATAAATAAAGCGGAATCATTACGTAAAAGAAAAATGACAAAGGAATCAATTAATAATCTTTTATATTTAGTGGGGAAATATCCAAGTCATGAGTTAGCAAGTAAAGGTCAATATATTATTGGAGATATCTATATGAATGACCTTAGAGATTTTGAGAAAGCATTAGATGAATATCGTGTTGTTTTAAATCAATATAAAGACTCAAAAGAGGAGGCTCTTGCTCAGTTTATGATTGGGTATATATATGCAAATATATTAAAAGATTTAGATAAGGCCCGTAGTGAGTATCAAGTCTTCTTAAATCGTTTTCCTAGACATGAATTATTTCCATCAGTAAAATTTGAAATTGATCATCTAGGTAAAGATATTAATGAAATTCCTGCTCTAAAACATATTACCTCTTAAATAACAAGAATATTTTATAATATAATGAGTGATTTCAGTCTTTCAGCAATAAATGATCGCATTTCAGAAGTATCAGGTTTTGTACAACCTTTGCGAGATAATCTTAATCAAATTATTATTGGTCAAGAGAAATTAATTGACAAGATTATTATTTGTATGCTAGCTGACGGTCATATGCTACTTGAAGGGGTTCCTGGCTTAGCTAAAACATTAACTGTTAAAACTTTAGCTGCTTCTATTGATACAAATTTTCAAAGAATACAATTTACTCCAGACATGCTGCCTGCTGATTTAATTGGTACTTTGATCTATAATCAAAAATCCGGTGAATTCGATACTAGAAAAGGGCCAATATTTTCTAATATCATACTTGCTGATGAGATTAATAGGTCGCCTGCTAAGGTACAGAGTGCTCTATTAGAAGCTATGCAAGAAAAACAAGTAACTATTGGAGAGAATACATTCAAAATGGACCTTCCATTTTTAGTCCTTGCTACTCAAAATCCTATTGAGCAGGAAGGAACTTACCCACTTCCTGAAGCTCAGGTTGATCGTTTTATGTTTAAACTTTTAATAGAATATCCAAATTTAGATTCTGAAAAAATATTAATGCGCAATAATACGCAAGCAAAAGAGAATGTTGATATTAAAGCCGTGGTGGGTCCTGAAAAGATTATTAATGCACAAAGTGTAGTAAAAGAAATTTATGTTGATGAAAAAGTAGAAGATTATATTTTGAAAATAATTTTTTCTACCAGAAATCCTGTTAAATATGATTTAAATGACTTGGATGGAATTATAGATTTTGGTGCCTCTCCACGAGCATCTATAAATTTAGTTCGAGCAGCGAAAGCGAGAGCGTTTACTGAAGGTAGAGGGTTTATTACACCTGAAGATGTTAGATATATTGGTGCCGATGTATTAAGGCATAGAATTATTTTAACGTATGAAGCTGAAGCAGAAGAATTGACAACCGAGGAAGTGATTGATAGGTTATTTGAAAAAATAGAGGTTCCTTAGATTAATATGATACCTCGAGAAGTACTTAAAAAAGTTAAACGAATTGAGATTCAAACTCGTGGTTTAGTAAATAATTTTTTCGGTGGAGAATACCACTCAGCATTCAAAGGCCGAGGAATGACTTTCTCAGAAGTCAGGGAATATCAGCCAGGAGACGATATCAGATTAATTGATTGGAATGTTACAGCGAGGTCTGGTAACCCATTCATTAAAGTTTTTGAAGAGGAGCGAGAATTAACCGTTATATTAATTGTTGATATGTCTGCTTCAGGTGTCTTTGGTTCTGAATTAGATTTTAAAAAAAATGTCTGTGCAGAAATAGCCAGTGTTCTAGGTTTTTCAGCAATAAAAAATAATGATAAAGTTGGATTAATTCTTTTTTCTAATGAGGTTATTAAATATATACCGCCTAAAAAAGGAAAATCGCACGTTTTAAGAGTAATTCGAGAATTATTATATACAGAATCAAATAGCCGCGGGACATCAATAAAAAATGCATTAGATTTTTTAATGAAAGTATGTAAAAGAAGATGCGTTGTTTTTTTACTTTCAGATTTTTTAGATGATAAATATTGGGATTCAATTAAGATTGTAAATCGTAAGCACGATTTAATAGGTATTAATATCTATGACCCATATGAGATGGAATTACCTAATATTGGGATGATAAAAGTTGAAGATCCAGAAACGGGTTCAATGTTTTGGATAGATACATCATATGATCCAGACTTGAAACAAATGAATACTGAAAATAATAAAATATTAAGTATATTAGAGAAAAAAACATCTAAAATTGGATTAGATTTTATATCAATCTCAACAGCTGAAGACTACGTTAATCCGTTGATGAATTTTTTTAAAAAAAGAGGTAAAAAATATTAAAATTGAAATTAGTATTATTTTATCTGTTTATTTTAGTTGGCGTTTTTGCGCAATCAATCTATATAACTTCTGAAGTAGACACATCTAAGGCAAGTATTGGGGATATAATTATTTGGCAAATTAAAAGTGATAACCCTAGCCAGGATAATAAATTAGAATTTCCAGAAATAAAAATTAAAAGCGATTCTATATCTATATTTTCTCAAAAATCAATTTTTGAAAATAATGAAATAATAGGAAGAACTATTGAAATTGCATTTTGGGATACTGGTAGTTTTTATATCCCTTCATATATTGTAAATGTGCTAGATGAAAAAGGAAAATTTAGATATAATCTAGAAACGGAAAAAATTCCTATAAAGGTAATTTCTATTCTAGAATCATTAGATGATGCTAGTGTTAGGCCAGTTAAAGGCCCTGTTGCTGTTAAAGGTATAATACATTATCGTCAGATATTTTTAATAATTTTAAGTCTATTAATTATATTTTTAATCTTTTGGGTTTGGAAAAAAAGAATTAAAAATATTTATGAAAAAAGTAAGCAATCTATTAAGAAAACAGCTATAGAGATAGCTATGGAACGATTATCTTGCCTTGACAGTAAAGGTTTTTCTAAAGATTTTTATACAGAATTATCACATATAACACGAGAGTATATAGAGTACTCTTCATATATTAGAACCCTTGAAATGACGACTGAAGAAATAATTACGAATAGAAATTTATTTAGTGTTGATGAAAATTTATTTTTTGATTGGATCACGCTTTTAAAAAAAGCTGATCTGATTAAATATGCAAAAGAATCAAGTAATCATTCTGAAATGGAAAATGATAAGGATACAGCCATTAATATTATTAATAATTTTTTTACTTGATATTAGTAAAATATATAAAAAGCCTACGTTTAAAAAATAGTATTGTGGCCTTATATTTAGATATATTTAATTTTAAATAATTCGAGGTTTTTGTGGCAACAACAGCAAATATTAGAAATAATGCAGTCATCCTTTTTAAATCAAAGAGAATGAAAGTTATAGGTTTTCAACATGTTAAGCCTGGGAAAGGTGGTGCTTTTGTTAGGACTAAATTAAAAGACATTAAAAGTGGGAAAATAATCGATCATACTTTTAATGCTGGTGCTAAATTAGAATTCATTAAAGTTGAAGCAAAAGAAATGCAATTTCTTTATCTTGATGGTGAAAATTTTGTTTTTATGGATAATGAAACCTATGAACAGTTAATGGTTCATGAGAGTATTGTTTCTAATAATAAACACTTCTTAATAGCGGGGATGAATGTAGATATTATATCTGATAGTGAAGAAATTTTAGATATTAGGATGCCAGCACATGTTATTCTTAAAGTAGTAAAAACTGAGCCAGGTTTTAAGGGTAATACTGCAACTGGGGCAACTAAACCTGCGATAGTTGAGACAGGGTTAGAGCTTAATGTCCCTCTTTTTATTAATGAAGAAGAACATTTGAAAATAGATACTAGAAGCGGTGAGTATGTTGAGAGAGCAAAGAATAAATAAATATAGGATCAAATTATGTGGCAAGATAAAGTAAAGGAAATTATTTATATTTTAGAAAATTCAAATGTTAATGAAATTGAAGTTACTTTTTGGGGAAAAAAAATTCGTGTATTAAAAAGCTCACCAAATGTTACAACAAATAATACTGATAAAGTTATAAGCACAAATAAGGTTGAATCATTATCTGAAAAAAAAGAAGTTGATATAAAAGAAAATAATGAAAATTATAAACAAGTTTTATCTCCAATGCCTGGAGTTTTTTACAGCTCACAATCTCCAGAAAAGCCGCCTTATGTTAGCGAAGGTGACACAGTTACATCTGGTCAAGTAATCTGTATAATTGAGTCAATGAAAATTATGAATGAGATTGAATCAGAGTACAATGGAGTTATAAAGAAAATACTTATGAATAATTCTGATCCAGTAGAATTTAATCAACCGTTATTTATTATCGAGCCATCTTAGTATAATATGTTTAAAAAAATTCTTATTGCCAATCGTGGTGAAATTGCTCTACGTGTGATAAGGGCATGTCATGAGCTTGGGATTAAGACTGTTGCTATATATTCTACTGCTGATGAGCTTTCCCTTCATGTAAAGTTTGCTGATGAGGCCGTTTGTATTGGACCACCATTAAGCAGTGATAGTTATTTAAATATACCTAGAATTATCGCGGCTGGTGAGATTACAAATTCAGACGCGATACATCCTGGTTATGGGTTCTTATCAGAATCAGCTGAATTTTCTAAGATTTGCTCTGAGAATGGTTTTCATTTTATTGGTCCAGATTCAGATATGATAATGTCAATGGGAGATAAAGCTACGGCTAAAAAAACAATGAAGTTAGCTGGTGTACCAGTAATACCGGGCGGAGAGGGGATTTTATCAGATGCTTCAGAAGCGCGCTTATTAGCAAAAAAGATGGGATATCCAATCATGTTAAAAGCCACTGCTGGAGGTGGTGGCCGTGGTATGCGTCTAGTCAGTCAAGAAAGTGAGTTAAGTGATCTTTATGATGTAGCATATCAAGAGGCTTATACAGGTTTCGGGAATGGTGATTTATATATTGAAAAATTTATTCAGGAACCCAGACATATAGAGATTCAAATTTTAGCAGATACTTTTGGGACTGTTATCCAGTTTGGTGAAAGAGACTGTTCAATTCAAAGACGACATCAAAAATTAATTGAAGAGTCGCCTTCTCCTGCTGTTGATGATAAATTAAGAAAAAAAATGGGTGATGCTGCTATTGTTGGAGCAAAAGCTATTAATTATGTTGGTGTTGGAACTATTGAGTTTCTTTTAGATAAAGACAAAAATTTTTATTTTATGGAAATGAATACAAGGATTCAGGTTGAGCATCCTGTCACAGAGATGGTTACTGGAGTTGATTTAATAAAACAACAAATTCGCGTGCATGCAGGAAAGAAGTGCCCTAACTATAGTCCTAATTATAAATTAAGAGGTCATTCTATTGAATGTCGAATAAATGCAGAAGATCCTGCAAATAATTTTAGACCCTCCCCAGGAAAAATCGCAAACTTTCATATGCCTGGAGGGAAAGGAGTAAGAGTAGACTCTCATGCATATAGCGGTTACATTATACCAACTCATTATGATTCTATGATTGGGAAACTTATTGTACATGCAAAAAACAGACAGCGTGCCATTAATAGAATGCAGAGAGCTTTAGAAGAGACTATTATTGATGGACCAAAAACAACAATACCTTATCATCAAAAAATAATGGAAAACGAAGATTTTATTTCTGGGGAATTTGATACAAGTTTTTTAGATAATTTCCCTTATGAAATTGAATGATATAGAAAGGATACTATTTTGAATATACCAAAAGAATTATTTTATACAAAAGAGCACGAATGGTTAAATAATGAAGAAAAAATTGTTACTATTGGCATCACATCCTTTGCCCAGAGTCAGTTAGGTGACATAATATTTCTAGAATTACCAGATATTGGATATAAACTCATTGCGGGACAGCCTTTTGGCGAGATTGAAGCTGTTAAGACTGTTTCAGATCTTTTCGCGCCTATTGCTGGCACAGTAGTAGAGGTTAATAATAGTTTAGAAGACTCACCTGAGAAAATTAATCATGATTGTTATGGTGAAGGTTGGATAATTAAAATAAAGCCTGATGAAAAAATTGAGAAAGGTAATCTTCTAGACTATCAAGCTTATACTAATCTAATTGAATAAATGAGTGTCTTATCTAATTTAAATAAATGCATAGAAAATAAAGGTGCAGGATTTATAATTTTGATTGATCCTGATAAAAAAAATGATGAAAAAATTGATCAAATAGTTGAGAGTGCCAATGATAATGATGTAGATGCAATATTTGTTGGTGGTAGTATTATGATGGATAGATTTTATCATAAAAGAATAGAGCGAATTAAACATATTTCTGATATACCAGTCATTCTTTTCCCAGGCGGAGTTAATCAGGTCAATAAGTATTATGACGCGATGTTATTTATGTCATTGATATCTGGTAGAAATCCACATTATTTGATTGGAGAGCAAGTAATTGCAGCTCCAATTGTTAATGATTTTGGGCTAGAAACGATTCCAACTGGATATCTATTGATTGATGGCGGCTCACCAACAACTGTTGAGTTTATTAGTGGGACTAAGCCACTTCCTTCAAATAGGCCAGATATTATAATATCTCATGCTTTAGCTGCTCAGTTCATGGGGATGCAGTTATTATATCTTGAAGCGGGAAGTGGAGCGATGAATACAGTTCCTGTTGATGTAATTAGTAAAGTATCAAATGAAACTAGCTTAAGCCTAGTCGTTGGAGGTGGAATTAGGACACCTAAAGATGCTCTTGAAATAGTTAATGCTGGTGCTTCTTTTGTCGTTATTGGTTCAGCGATAGAAAAATCATTAGATTTAATAAAAGATTTTTCTTCTGCAATTCATTTTAAATAAGGTTAGATATTGATTTTAATTAAATGATTAAAGATAATATTAAAAAGCAAATTCTTGAAAGCGCTAGGATAAAAGAAGAGATGGCCGAGAGTGTTGTTTCAGATATCCAAAAAGCAACTGAGTTACTTATGGATTGTATTAATTCTGGCGGGAAAATATATTGGTGCGGTAATGGAGGAAGTGCGTCTGATGCTCAGCATCTAGCGACTGAGCTTATGGGAGGTATGTCTGAACATGATAGAATGCCTATTCCTTCGATTGCACTAACTACAGATTCTTCTTTTATTACCGCTTGGTCTAATGATATTGGTTTTGATTCAGTTTTTTCTAGGCAGATACAAGGTCTTGGCCAAGAAGATGATGTCTTGATTGGCATTTCTACTAGTGGAAATTCTAAAAATATTATAAAGGCTATAAAACAAGCTAAGTATAAAAAATTAAAGACTATCACTTTTACTGGGAGAGATGGAGGTAAACTTGATGGCTTGGCTGATGTTACGATAAAAGTTCCATCAAAAAATACTCAAAGGATTCAAGAAGCTCATATTATGGTTGGACAGATACTTTGTAGTATAGTCGAATTTTCAGTATTAAAAAAATAATGACAGACCACCTGCAAGAATATTTAACTATGCTTCGGGTGGATATAGATGCCTCTCCAAAAACATTAGAAGCATATGAGTCTGACCTTATAAGGTATTTGAATTATGTTCAATATTCACATGGTATTGTTTCAATTAAAAATGTCAAGCAGAGTCATATAAGAGGTTATGTAAAATTATTAAGTGAAATGTTTTTGGCTCCTTCTAGTATTTCTAGGATGTTAGCATCTGTTAGGTCATATCATAAGTTCCTTTGTACAGAAAAAATAATAAAAGAAAATCCAGCGCTATCGATAAATACGCCGAGGTTAAAGAAAATATTGCCGACGACTCTTAGTTCAGATGAAATATTTAAAATAATTAATATAATACCAAAAAATTCTCCTCTTAATATGCGAGATCATGCAATTATTGAAATTTTATATTCTTGTGGTTTAAGAGTTACTGAACTTTGTGAATTAGAGAAAAATCAAGGAAATATAGAGCCTAATATTGTTGATGATGAGAAAATATTATTTAGAGATAATCATGACAATATAGTTGAGATCACTGCTGGTGAAGCTAAGTTATTAGGTAAAAAGCATCTCGCTTTTAATGCATATAGAAAAGAATTAGAAAAAAGACCTGGATTGCTTACTGTAATAGGTAAAGGGAGAAAACCTAGATATGTTCCTATTGGAAAAAATCCTAGAAAAGTTTGGTTTAATTATGTAACTGAATTTAGAGAACAATTGTTAAAAGGTAATGATACGAAAGAATTATTTATTAGTAGAAATGGCAGAGCATTGACTAGAGCAATGGTAAATAAAATTATTAATAAATGGTCTAAGGCTGCTGGAATAACAAAAAAAGTAACTCCACATACCTTCAGACATTCTTTTGCTACACACTTGATAGAAGGAGGAGCTGATATTAGATTTGTACAACACATGTTAGGGCATGCTGATATTTCTACTACCCAAGTTTATACCCACTTAGATAAAACAACTATTAGAGAAAAATATAATGAGTTTGGTAATAAAATATTTAATAATAGATTAGATTAAGTATGCTTTTTAGTAATACAGAACCACAGATAATAGTTTTGTTGATACCAGCATTAGTATTTTCATTATCTTTTCATGAATTTGCTCATGCTTGGATGGCACATAGGTTAGGTGACAGCACAGCTGCTCGAATGGGTAGGTTAACTCTCAATCCAATATCTCATTTAGATCCAGTTGGGTCTATTGCTTTGTTATTAATGGGATTTGGATGGGCGAAACCAGTGCCTGTGGATTCTAGATATTTAAAAAACCCTAAAGAGGATATGGTTAAAGTTGCAGCGGCAGGTCCAATTTCAAATATAGTTTTAGCAATAGTCGCTGCTTTAGTACTGCGGTTATTATTTAGCACTGATTTATTAACAAATAGTATTAAAACCTTTTTTATTATTTTTATGCAGATAAATATAACGTTAGCTGTTTTTAACCTCCTGCCTGTCTCTCCTTTAGATGGTTCTCAAATATTATCACCTTTTTTAGAAAAGAAATTTGGATCTGAAATAGTTTGGAAAATGCAATTGTATGGACCTAGAATATTATTTTTTATTATTTTATTTAGCATGATGACTGATATCCATATTTTTTCTTTTGTAATTAATCCAATATTTAATCTTTTTATTTTTATTTTTTTCTAATAAAAGAGGTGTCTTAAACCGTGTCTTATTTGAAGAGATTTGTAAATGATAAAAAAAAACAAAGTGGATCTTTATTACGATTAATATTATTGTTTGCTGGCGTATTATATTTGATATACTATTTTAATAATATTGCTTTAACAGGATTGAAATAATGCAAAAACTAATTGAGTGTGTTCCAAATTTTAGTGAAGGTATTGATCAAAATAAGATCGATAGTATAGTAAGTAAAATTAAATCTGTTGATGGTGTTACTATCCTTGATATTGACTCTGGTAAGGATACAAATCGATCTGTGGTAACATTTGTGGGTGAGCCTGCCGCTGTATTAGATGCAGCTTTTGAAGGTATAAAAGAAGCTTCAAATTTGATTGATATGTCTAAACATAGTGGAACCCATCCAAGAATTGGAGCTACTGATGTCTGTCCATTAATTCCAATAAAAGATGTGACTATTGATGAGTGTATTAAATATTCACATCAATTGGCAGATAGAGTAGGTACGGATTTAAAGATTCCAATATATCTTTATGAAAATTCAGCACAAAACTCAGAAAGAAAAAATCTTGCTGTAATTAGAGAAGGGGAATATGAAGGCCTTGAAAAAAAATTGGAAGATAAATTATGGAAGCCAGATTTTGGCCCTGCAGTTTTTAATGCTTCCGCAGGCGCTACTGTAATTGGTTGTCGCGAATTTTTAATTGCATATAATATTAATTTAAATACTAAGGATAAGCGCCTTGCGACTGATATCGCTTTTGATATTAGAGAGCTAGGAAGAAGTAAAAGAATAGCAAACCCAGAATCGTTAAATTTATTAGATGGAGAAATAGTTCGTAATGATGATGGCTCTCCAGTAAAAGTTCCAGGAAAATTTAAGGATGTTAAAGCAATTGGCTGGTATGTCAGTGAATATAAAAGAGCACAGATATCAATTAATTTTATTAATTATAAAGTCTCTTCTATTCATGATGTTTTTAATACGGTATGTAACTTAGCTGAAAAGAGAGGCGTCAGGGTCACGGGCAGCGAATTAGTTGGTCTTATACCTAAGGATGCAATTTTATCAGCAGGGAAATATTATTTGGGAAAGCAAAACCGTACGATAGGTGTACCAGAAAAAGATATTATCGAATGCGCTATTCAGTCGCTTGGTTTAAATGATGTCTCGGATTTTAACTTAAATGAGAAGATCATAGAAAATGCGATTGGTAATGATAAAAATGATTTAATGGATTTAAGCGGGAAAGAATTGGTCTCCTTAATATCTGATAGTAGCCCAGCTCCAGGCGGAGGGAGTGTATCTGCTATAGCTGGCTCTTTAGGAGCATCTCTTGTATCAATGGTTGCAGCGCTAACTCATGAAAAGAAAGAATTCATTAGTGCAAGGAAAAAAATGAATGATATCGGCATTAATGCGCAAGACCTTCAATCTAAATTAATTAGGTTGGTTGAAGAAGATACCAATGCTTTTAATTCAATTTTAAGTGCGAATAGATTACCAGATAAAACCCCTGAACAAAAAAAGTATAAGGATGAAGAAATATTTAAAGCGAATAAATATGCTATTGATATACCATTAGAAACTGCAAAGTTGTCTTTAGAGGTAATTAAACTATCACTAGAGTTGGTTCAGTATGGTAACCCTAATTCTGTGACTGATGCTGAAGTAGCTTCAGAGGTTGGCTTAGCAGGTGTTCGAGGAGGATGTATGAATGTAATGATAAATTTATCTGGAACAGATAATATTGAGGAATATGGTTTGGGTATAATGGATGAGATTGATTTACTTATAAATGAAGCAACTGATATTCATAAAACAGTATTTCATAATACAAAAAAATTAATTAATTAAGATTATAAATATGGATATTAATCTTCTTCCTGAAGACCTTCAAAATAAAATCTCAGCTGGTGAAGTAGTCGAAAGGCCCTCATCAGTTATAAAAGAATTACTCGAGAATAGTCTAGACGCTGACTCTTCTCAAATTGATATAGTTATTGAACAGGGAGGTAATCAATTAATTCAAGTTAGAGATGATGGAAAAGGAATTTCTAAAAATCAATTACCTTTCTCAATTAAGCGTTTCCATACTAGTAAAATATCAAAATTAGATGATTTATTTACAATTAGCTCTCTTGGTTTTAGAGGAGAAGCGTTAGCAAGTATAGCATCAGTTGCTCAGCTTTCAATTATTTCAAGTGAAGGATCAAATGAAGGAGCTGAACTTTCTATAACTAATGGTAAGCTAGGAGAATTAATCCCTGCAGCTAATATTAATGGGACTCAGGTTACAATCAGGGATTTATTTTATAATACTCCTGCAAGAAGAAAATTTCTTAAAAGTCCAAGAACAGAAGGTCGTAAAATTATTGAAATGGTAAGAAGGTTTGGGCTATCAAGGCCTAATATAGGGTTTAGTTTAATCGTTGATGGCAAAAAAGTTATAGATTTGTTTCCTGAAGAGCTTGAAGATAGAATTGGTTCGTTATTTGATAACACTTATAAAACTAATCTTATACCAATACAAATTTCTAAGGCTGATTATACATTTACTGGATTTGTAGGAAATTTAAATATTATCCGAAAACGTTTTGGTGAGCAATTTCTTTTTATGAATGGTAGATATATTAAGGATAGATTGCTTAATTCAGCAGTTTATTCTTCTTATCAATCATTAGTGAAAAGAGGGGAGTATCCATTTTTTGTGATAAATATTCAAATCCCTTATGAACAAGTCGATGTGAACGTACACCCAATGAAAACAGAGGTCAGATTTCATGATGAATGGAGAGTGTACCATGTTCTAAAATCAGGTGTTAGCAATGCTTTATCAGAAATTTTAAATACAATTCCTAATTTTCAGAAAATTAGTTCAGAATCTAATTCGTTTTTTGGAAATACCCCTCAGCAGTCTGCTCTTAATTTTAATTCTGTTGGACAAAAAGACCCGATAATATCTAATCTAGATAAAACCGATAGAGCAAAAACTTATGCCTCCAATATTGTTCCTGTTGATAACTCAAGTCAAGACTTTAATATTGAAAAAATATGGCAGGTTCATAGAAAATATATTATTTCAGAGATTAATAGTGGGTTAGTTGTTATTGACCAACATGTGGCTCATGAGAGAGTACTCTATGAGGAGTGTCTTAACGCTTTTGAGTCAAAGGTCATGTCTTCTCAGACTTTATTGTTCCCAGAAGAAATTGATTTTGTTAAAGATGAATATGATATTCTTTTAGAAATATTTCCTTATTTAAAACGTATTGGTTTTAAGATAAAAGAAGGTGATAATTCCAAAATCATAGTTGAAGCGACTCCTGCTGATATTAGTTGGGGTGATGAAAAAAGAATTATTAAAGAAATTATAGATGAGTTCATAAGCACAAGGAAAACATATAGTTCTTATAAAGAAGCGTTAGCTGCTTCATTCGCATGTAAAGCTGCAGTTAAAGCAGGTGATCAAATGGAGAGAGATGAGATGGTAGTACTTATTAATCGTCTTTTTTCTACAGAGCATCCTTACTATTGTCCGCATGGTAGACCAATAATTATACAGTTATCATTAGACGAATTAGATAAAAGATTTGAAAGAATCTAAAGTAATTCTTTTGGTGATTTAATCCATTCAAGGATACCATTTCCAAATTCTATTTCCTTCCACAGATTAGTTTTAAAATTTATTTTTGCCATTGATGCTGTTGTAAATTTTTGGCTATGGAAAGTACACAATGAAATAAAGCTTGAGCAAGTTGGTTCATGCCCTACAAAACAAACTGAATTAATTTTATTATTTAAAAAATGAATTAATCCTAAGAGTGTTTTGGATGAACCACCATATATTTTAGATTCAATAGAAAATGTTGTATTCCAACTGCCGTGATTTATTGCAAGCTCAGCTGTTTTCTTAGTTCTGGTAGCAGAAGAAGAAATTACTTGTTCAGGAATCTGATTTATTTTTTCCAGATATTTCCCCATTTTTTTTGCCGCTTTGAATCCTCTTTTTGATAGAGGGCGATTATGATCTCTATCATAAGTGGCATCCCAGTCAGATTTTCCGTGGCGAAAAATGATTATACTTTTCATATTTAATTACTGATTTTAATATTAATTGGGATAGTTTTTTCTAGTATTTGATCTTTACTACCTAAGTTTTGAATATTTTTCACTATGTCCATCCCTTTTATTACCTGACCAAATGCAGCAAAGCCTTGCCCATCTGGATTTCGTTTTCCACCAAAGTTTAACTCTGGTTGGTCTTTTATACATATAAAAAATTCTGAGCTAGCAGTCCCTGGCTCTAACCTTGCCATTGAGATTGTCCCATTTTTATGTAATACCCCTGTCGCTTTTGTCGTTTCATGCTTGATCGGTTCAAGCTCCATTGGATGTTTTTCAAAACCTAATCCTCCTTGAATTACTTCAATCTGTATATTGTTTTGAGGTTGATTTTTTGAATGTACAACTCTATAAAAATGGCAGTCATCATATCTGTTTTGTATTATATAAGATAAAAAGTTGTTTACAGTTATTGGTGCTTTTTTATGGTATAGTTCTAATATAATCTGACCGATAGGAGTGTAAATTATAATTATTGGGTTTTTTACTTTCTGACAAGATTCTATATTTATTAAGAATAATAATAGTGATATAGTAGTAAATATTTTTTTTATATAATCCAATACAAAGCCTAATTTATTTTAATTATATATTATTAATAAATAATTATGCTAAAAATATTACATTGAATATTATGACAATTTTATTTAATAGTATTTAACAGATAATAAAAATTTAATAAATGAAAAAAATAATTACTATCATTGGAGCCACTTCAGTAGGAAAAACAGACTTAGCTATAAGAATAGCAGAAGCATTAAATGGTGAAATTATTGGTTTGGATTCTAGGCAGATATATAATTATATGCCTATCGGAACCGCTCAGCCAACTGAACATGAAAGAAAATGTATTAAGCATCACTTGATTGGTATTAGAGATCCATGGGATTCTATTTCTGCAGGTGAATATGCAAAAATGGTAATAAAAAAAGTCAATAATATAATAGAAAAAGGTTCGGTTCCGATAATATGTGGTGGCGCTGGTTTATATTATAGAGCAATAACAAAAGGAATCTTTTCTAAAAGTCATACAGATATTGCAATCAGACAAAAATTGGAAAATAATTACATGGAGGATTCAAATTCTTTGATGTTAAGGCTAAAAGATATTGACCCTGCATATGCAAAAATTGTTCATATCAATAATAAGAAGCGATTAATTAGAGCATTAGAAATATTTGAGTTAACAGGAATTTCTCCTACTGAGCATTTTGTGAATCAAAAAATTAATCAATCTGAATTATTAAACCTTTTTACGGTTTATTTATCATTAGAAAAAAAAAATCATTTAAATAAAATTATTGAACGTACAAATAATATGTTAGAGAATGGCTGGATAGAAGAGGTCAAAAATTTGCTCTTGATAAAGAAAGAAAAAGAAGTCAGTATTCCTCCTTTAGATTCAATTGGTTATAAGCAAATTATAGATTATTTAAATGGTGATATTGATAAAACTACGCTTTTAAATTCAATAGTAGTTAAAACTCGGCAGTATGCTAGGAAGCAAAGCCAATGGTTTAAAAATGAGAATATTGACCTATCTATTGATTTGACAAATTTAAATAATCAGGATATACACAACCACATTTGTGATATTTATAATTTTATTTAACCTTTTATTTTGTTTTAGCTTCATTAATTCATCATCTTTTAGTAACCTTCAATCACAATATTGCCTTTAAACTAGTACAGAGAGACTGGTAAGGATATATAATAACACCTCCTTATGAGTCTTTTTGTCTTATTCAGGAGGTTTTTTTATAATAAAAATGAAAAAAAATGTACAAATACTTTCATCTAAGGACATTGAAAAAAAACTAATTCGAATTAGTCATGAGATTGTTGAAAATCATAATGATATTGATAATATCGTTATGCTAGGAATTCATAATAGAGGAGTCCCTATTGCTCAGAGAATAAATGAAATTATTCTAAAAATTACTAACATAGATATTCCTCTAGGGTCATTAGATATAACTTTTCATAGAGATGATTTTAGAGACAGGTTATTAATGCCAGAGATAAGAGAAACAAAAATAAGTTTTTCTCTTGATGATAAAGTTGTCGTTCTAGTCGATGATGTGCTCTATTCTGGTCGAACAATTCGAGCAGCTCTTGATGAGATTAATAGCTTTGGTAGACCATCATTAGTGAGACTTGCTGTCTTAATTGATAGAGGGCATAGAGAGTTACCAATAAGAGCTGATTTTATAGGTAAAAATATACCCACTAATAGTGGAGAGCATGTTGATGTTCGTTTAAGAGAATCTGATAATGAGGAAGGCGTTTTTCTTGTTAAAAATGTTGATTAAATATGTTAAAAGATAAGCATTTATTAAAGTTAGAAGATTATCCTAAAGAAGATATTCAGAATATTATAGAAACTGCGTTTACCTTTAGAGAGGTGCTTGATAGGCCTATTAAAAAGGTACCTTCTTTAAAAGGTATTACCGTGGTTAACTTATTTTTCGAAAATTCAACACGAACACGAATTAGTTTTGAGTTAGCACAAAAAAGGTTGAGCGCAGACACAGTTAATTTCTCTGCACCAACAAGTAGTTTGAAAAAAGGTGAGAGTTTTAAAGATACTGCTCAGAATATTGAGGCTATGAAAATCGATGCAGTCGTTATGAGGCATCCAACGCCTGGAGCGCCAAAACATCTTACTGATTTTATTGATGCTGTAGTTATAAATGCTGGTGATGGTACGCATGAACATCCTACTCAGGCAATTTTAGATATGATGAGCCTAAAGGAAAAGTTCGGGTATATTAAAGGTCTTAATGTTGGAATCATCGGAGATATTAATCATAGCAGAGTAGCAAGAAGTAACATCTATGGATTGGTAACTATGGGAGCGAATGTGACTCTCTGCGGGCCACCAAATTTGATTCCTGATAATATTATCAATCTAGGAGTAAAAGTTAATTATAATATTGATGAGGTTATAGAATGGGCAGATGCGGTTAATGTTTTAAGAATTCAAAGAGAGAGAATGGGTATAGGGATAATACCCTCTGAACGAGAATATAGAACGCTGTTTGGAGTTACAGAGGAAAGGCTAGCTAGAAGAGGAAATGAGCTAGTTATAATGCATCCAGGGCCAATGAATCGTGGAGTAGAAATAGATGATCGCGTAGCAGATAGTGATCAAGCTATAATTTTAGATCAAGTTCTTAATGGAGTAGCTTCTAGAATGTCGATTTTATACTTATTGTTAGGATCTAAAGAGGAAGGTTAAATGAAGACGGAAAGATTACCAGAAAAATTATTATTACAAAATGTAGAAATCTTAGATCCTTTAAATGAAACCAATAAAAAAGGTGATGTTCTATTAGTAAATGGAAATATTGCTAATATTGGGCAATTTGAGTTTTCTAAAGATATTAAAATTATTAATTGTGGGGGCTTAACTCTTACTCAAGGATTTTGTGATTTGCATGTTCATTTTAGAGATCCTGGGTATGAAGATAAAGAAACATTAGAGTCTGGGTCTAAAGCTGCTTTAGCTGGAGGGTTTACTCGGGTTTGCACCATGCCTAATACAAAGCCTACGATTGATTCTCCAGAGTATATTAAATATATAATTGAAAAATCAAAAAAATGCCCTATACATATTCATCCAATTGGTGCAGTAACAAAAAGACAAAAAGGTAAAGAAATAAGTGAGATGGGCTTAATGAAAAAAGCAGGAGCTATAGCCTTTAGCGATGATGGTATACCTATTCAGAATGGACTTGTGATGCGAAAAGCTTTAGAATATTCTAAAATGCTTGATGTCCCGATTATAAATCATGCAGAAGATGATTGTTTGCGATGTGATGGGGTGATGAATGAAGGTATAATATCTACAAGACTAGGTTTAAATGGAAATCCTAGCATAGCTGAGTCAACAATGGTATATAGAGATTTAAAATTAGCTGATATTACAGGTGCTAAGTTGCATGTTCCCCATGTCAGTACAGCTGCTTCAGTCGTTAATATAAAAGAAATGAAGTGTTCTAATAATAAGATTACAGCTGAGGTCACGCCTCATCATTTGTTTTTCAATGATGAGGATTTACTGAGCTATAACACAAATTTAAAAGTTGCGCCTCCAATAAGAAATAATAGGTCAAGAAAAGCATTAATCAAAGGTATTAAGCAAGGAGTCATTGATTGTATAGCAACAGATCATGCTCCTCATAGCCTGTATGAAAAAGAAACTACGTTTGATTGCGCTTCATTTGGCATGATTGGTTTAGAATCTTGCTTCGGTATAGTTAAAAAAATATTAGTTGATGAAGAAGGATTAAGCCTCATTAATCTGGTGAAGCTTTTAACGGTATCTCCAAGAAAAATAATGGGTTTTGATTATAATTTATTGGATATAGGAAAAGAAGCTGAGCTAGTTTTATTTGATTCTAACCAAAATTGGACATTTAAAAAAAATAATGTTTTTTCTAAATCTATTAACTCACCTTTTTATGGGAAAGAGCTCTCCGGTAAAATAAAGTACACAATTTCTAAAGGATATCTCTCTCAAATTTGATAATCAAATTTTCCTATTAATAAAGATTGAAATTTTTTTATAATTAATATAAGTTTGTCGGCTTAATTGTTTTATAAATGAAGACAAAGACATTAAAAATATCGGAAATTGAAAAAGATTGGTGGATAGCTGACGCAGAATCCCAAATCTTAGGGAGGCTTGCTAGTAAAATTGCACAAATCCTAAGAGGGAAGCATAAAGTCAATTTTGTTCCTCACATGGATAATGGTGACTGTGTAGTTGTTGTTAATGCAGAAAAAGTGATGGTAACGGGAAATAAAGAAAATAATAAATCGTATTTTAGACACACCGGATATGTTGGCGGTGTTAAAATGACTAGTTTAGCACACTTAAGAAGGACATATCCTGAGAGAATAATTGAGAAGGCAGTTAAAGGAATGCTTCCTCATAATAAACTGGGAAGAAGAATGTTAGGACATTTAAAAGTTTATTCGGGGTCTGATCATCCACATATAGCTCAAAACCCAAAAATATTAGAGATTTAGTTTGGCTACAAAACAACAATATATTGGAACAGGAAAACGCAAAAGGTCAGTTGCTCGTGTTTCAATAACTTCTCCAGGAAAAGGTAATATTAATATTAATGGTAATAATATTAATGAATATATGCCGCGTGAGAGCCTTATAACGGTTATTAAACAACCTCTAGCAGCTATTGATCAAGATAATAGATTCGATATAAATGTAAATGTTCGAGGAGGGGGTCTGACTGGGCAAGCAGGTGCTATTCGCCTTGGAATATCTAGAGCACTATTAAATGCAAATCCAGATTATAGACCGGCTCTAAAATCTAAAGGACTCCTTACTAGAGACTCTAGAAAAGTAGAAAGAAAAAAACCTGGTCAGCCTGGTGCCCGTAAGAAATTTCAATTCTCTAAACGATAAATATATAAAAAATGGCTTTTATTAAATTTGAAGATTTATTAGACACTGGAGCGCACTTTGGTCATGTGACTAGAAAATGGCATCCTAATTTCAAACCATATATTCTTTTAGAAAAAAATGGTGTTCATATCATTAATCTTGAAGAAACGATAACTTCTTTTAATAAGGCGATGGACTTTATTCAAAGTGTTGTTAAGAAAAATGGGGAAATTTTATTTGTAGGTACAAAAAAACAGGCAAAAGATATTGTACAGCAGGAAGCTGATAGGTGCGGGATGTTTTATATTGTTGAAAGGTGGCTAGGAGGATCTTTAACAAATTTTACTACTATAAAGAAAAGTATAAAAAGATTAAAATTATTGGAGAAAGAAGGTTCTAGCCTTTATGAAAATCTAACAAAAAAAGAAACTCAGATGCTTAATCGTGAAAGAGTTAAGCTTTCTGATCAGCATCGTGGTATTAAAGATATGAGAAAACCACCTGATGCTGTAGTTATTGTTGATGGGCAATATGAAGATACAGCAATAAAAGAAGCCACAAGCATGGGTATTCCTGTTGTTGCAATTATTGATTCAAATACTGATCCAAATAAGATTAGTTATCCAATTCCAGCTAATGATGATTCTATCAGAACTATACAACTTTTGATAGGAAGTATTTCTGACTCAATACTTGAGATAAAAGGCTCTAAAAAAGATGATGCGAATCGAAATAATGTAGATTCCGAAACCGAACTAAACAGTATTGATAATGCTATTAAAGATGAAGAAGAATAATTATTATGAGTATTGATGCAAAAACAGTAAAAGAATTAAGAAATAAAACTGGTGCTGGTATGATGGATTGTAAAAATGCGCTCAAAGAATCAGATGGAGATATAGACAAAGCAATTGATCACTTAAGGAAATCTGGTATTGCAAAGGCTGAAAAAAAAGGTTCTAGAGATACTAAAGAAGGAATAGTTTATTCTTATATACATGCAGGTGGAAGAATTGGTGTTTTAATTGAAGTAAATTGCGAAACGGATTTTGTTGCAAAAAATAAAAGTTTTATTGAATTAGTAAAAAATGTAGCAATGCAAATTGCGGCTACTAATCCTATATCGCTAGATAGAAGTTCTATAGATGAAGCAATGATCGCTAAAGAAAAAGAAATTTATGCTGATCAAGCAAAATCATCAGGGAAACCAGATAATATTATTGAAAAAATGGTTGAAGGTAGAATGAATAAATTCTTCCAAGAAAATTGCCTCATGGAACAGGTCTATATCAAAAATTCTGATAAAAAAGTTGTAGACATAATGACAGAGACGATTGCCACTCTTGGAGAAAACATTACTATTAGTAGATATACTCGATTTGCTGTTGGTGAGTTGAGTATATCAACCGGAGAAAATTAATTTTTATAAATGTCAGAACCTGTATTTAGCCGAGTTCTTCTCAAACTTAGCGGAGAGGTTCTCTCTAATGACTATGGTTTTGGAATCTCACCAGATAAAGTATCTTATTTAGCTGAACAAATTAAACCAATATATGACGCCAATGTGGATATCGGATTAATAATTGGAGCTGGAAATATATTTAGAGGTATGGAAGCTGCTGCAGGAGGGATGGATAGAGTTACCGGAGATTATTTAGGTATGTTAGCTACTATTATGAATGCTATCTCTCTTCAAGATTCATTAGAAAAAATAGGATGTGAAACGAGAACTTTGTCGGCTATAAATGTTACTCAAATTGCTGAGCCATATATAAGAAGAAGAGCCATTAGACATATGGAAAAAGGTAGGATTGTTATAATCGCTGGAGGTACAGGGAACCCTTTTTTCACTACAGATTCAGCTGCTGCTCTTAGAGCTACAGAATTGGGCTCTGAAATTGTTTTAAAAGGCACGAAGGTGGATGGGGTTTTTGATAAGGATCCTGAGAAATATACAAATGCAAAGAAATATAAAAATTTGTCTTACCAAAAAGTAATACAAGACAATCTTAGAGTTATGGATATGACAGCGATTACACTTTGTAGCGAAAATAATATTCCTATTAATGTTTTTAATATAAAAAAATCGGGGAACTTGTTAGATATAATTATGGGAAGTAATATAGGTACAATAATAGGTAATTAAATGTTAGATGATATTCATAAAGATGCTTTTTCTCGGATGGATCAAGCATTAAATCATACACAGAGTGAATTAAATAAAATAAGAACCGGGAGAGCTAATCCTGAAATTTTTGATGGTATTGTTGTTGATTATTATGGTACACTAACACCATTAAATCAAGTTTCTACTGTTTCAGTACCTGAACCTAGATTAATCACTCTACAGCCCTATGAAAAGTCATTAATTCCAATTATTGAAAAAGCTATATTGGATGCAAATTTAGGCTATACTCCTGGAAATAACGGGACATCGGTTCTTATCCCTATACCATCTTTATCTGAAGAACGTAGAGTTGAATTAATTAAGTTTACACATAAAATTATTGAAGATGGAAGAATCGCTGTGCGAAATGTCCGTAGAGATGCACTTCATCGTATACATGACTATGGAAAAGAGGAAAATATTAGTGAAGATGAAATTAAAGGACGGGAGACTGAATTACAAAGTATCACCGATGAACACATTAAAGGATTAAATAGTCATCAAGAAAAAAAAGAAAAAGAACTGATGGAAGTTTAAACTGATATTATATAATTAATCGCATTTTGACCAGCCACAACTTTGGCAGGTCAAACATCCAGCCTCATTTACAACACTTCTACTATCACAGCTCTTACACATCATTAAATTTGTTTTTGTCTCTGATTTATTTTTTTTGTCAGTTTCCATTGTAATTAATAATTTTTTATCTTGTTCGTTATCAGGATTTTGATTTTTCTCATGTAAATAGTCATCGAGAGCTTTGCCTATAGCGTCTGGTGTTGATAGAATAAGTCTCCCATCTTCCCATGTTGGGTTTGGGCCAGAAATCCCTTTCAGTTGTCGTACAATTGACTGTGGATTAACACCTGACCTTAACGCTAGGGATATAAGTCTGCTGATAGCCTCTGATTGTGCCGCGGCATTTCCGCCTGCTTTACCAATTGTTGTAAACACTTCACAAAGTCCTTTTTCATCTTCATTGATTGTAATATAAAGAGTGCCCTCTCCAGTTTTTATTCTTCTAGTAAGTCCTTGTGTTTGTGTTGGTCTTATTCTTGGCTGTTTTTCTTCGATAATTTTTTTAACGGAATCTAAGTTTTGTTCTGAATCTTTATCTTTTTCATCATTTGTAATTAAGATTCCTTCTCTACTTCCTTCGCGATAAACGGTTATACCTTTTAATCCATTATCATATGCGGTCATATAAATATCAGCTACTGTTTCTACTGGTATATCTTTACGAAGATTAACCGTAGATGAGATGGATGAATCTATATATTTCTGTAGTGTTCCTTGCATTTTTACTCTGAAAAATGGGTCTATATTATGTGCTGTTGTAACATAATCTGGTAAATCCTCATCTGTTTTGAATAGTTCTTTAATAATAGGATGATATACTGTGTATTGTTCAAATTCTTTACCATAACCTCCGTCATTCTTTTTTACCATTCTATTATATGATGTTGCGAATATTGGTTCAATTCCAGATGTAACTCTAGCAACAATTGCGCCACTTCCGGTAGGGGCAACTGTAGTAAGAGTGGAGTTTCTAATACCGTTGTTTTTGATTTTATTTTTGATTGTTTTAGGAAGTGTCTTTATAAATTTACTTTTATTATATCCTTTCCAATCAAAATTTGGGAATTGACCTTTTTCCTTTGCTAGTTCTATACTAGTCTCATATGCGGTGTCTCTAAAGATAGTCATAATTTGATCTATCGTTTGCACTGCATCTTCACTATCATATTTTATTCCCATACGAACTAGCATATCACCTAATCCAAGTATCCCTAATCCTACTCTTCTATCATTAGTTGCATTCTTTTTTTGGTCTTCGAGTGCATGCCTCTCCATGTTATAATCAACCACATTATCTAAAAACCTAGTACCTATTTCTACGGTATTTTTGAATTCTTCTATCATAAAATTATGATTATCGTCAACGAAACGTTCTAAATTAATAGCTCCAAGATTACAACAGCCACCATCAGGCAGTGGTTGTTCAGCGCAAGGATTTGTAGAAACTAATGGAGAACAATACTCTGCGTTATGATAGTCAGTCATTGTATCCCAAAATAAAAGGCCTGGTTCAGCACTAGCATGAGCACTATTGATTATTTTATTCCATAAATCTTTTGCTTTGATGGTTTCATAAACTGTACCATCAAAGACTAGGTCAAAATCTGTATCCTTTTTTACAGCATCCATGAATTTGTGAGTTAATAGGACAGAGATATTTGAATATTTGACCATATTAACATCATTCATTTTTATCTTAATAAATTTTTCTATATCTGGGTGGTCTATTCTTAGTGTTTGCATATTCGCACCTCTGCGTCCATGCTGTGCAATTGTATTTGTATTCTCACTAAATAGATTCATAAATCCAGTTGGGCCACATGAGTCACCGCCTGTACCATTAATAGCATCACCTGATGGGCGAAGAAGAGAGAGGTCGTGGCCACACCCTCCACCATATTTGTATGTTAAAGCTTCTTCAATAATTGTATTATAGATTGATTTAATTGAATCATCCTTTACTGCAACCACATAACAATTATTTAGTGTTGTTGTTATGTCTTCACGCCCCGCTCCATGCATAATTCTACCACCGGGCACAAATTTGAAATTTTCAAGGATTGAATAAAATTTTTCTTCCCATTTTTCTTTACTACTTTTATTTTTTTCAACACTAGCTAGTGCCTTAGCTTGTCTTTTCCACATCTCGTGTGGGTGCTTTTCATTAGGCGCTAAGTATTTCTGTTTGAGTACGTCTGAACCTAGAGTGTCATCTGTATAGTAATTTTCTATATCATATGGATCTATTTTATCTTCTGGTTCTTGATTATCTCTATTTAGATTGAGTAAGGGTTTGATTATTTTTTCGACTGACTCAGTTCCGTCTTCGCCAAGTGGTAAGTTTAATTCAATTGCTTCTGCCATATTTACATCCTATTTGGTATGTGATTGTTATACTCTATGAGTATTTTTTATAAAATTAGAGGCTGACATATTAAAGCAAAATTATTTGCTTGATTGGCGAGATGTAATATAGAAATTGTAACTTTTTTTGTCAATTCTAATCTTGTAATTAAAAAGAAATTTTTCATTTTTTTTAATTTTACCTTAAAGTCCTTATCTAAAAAATCTGAATAAATAAATAATATGTAATTTGAAAGAATAAAATAATATGAAGTCAAAAATAATATTAGGTTTACTATTAATTGCCGGTATTTCACATCCTCAAGAATTAATAATTAACGAATCTATGTCTAAAAATATTAGCGCTGTTTTTGACGAGGATGGTTCTAGTCCTGATTGGATAGAAATATATAATAAACATAATGATTCATTAGATATGTTTAATTATTATTTATCTGATGATCGAGATCAGTTAAATCAATGGAGATTTCCAAACGGGATGCTAAGTCCTAATGAACATTTATTAGTATTTGCTAGCGATAAAGATAGATCATTATGGCCAAAAGGTGATTGGGTACCAGTAATTAACTTTGGAGCAAATTGGAGATATAAACCTGGTTCAATAAATATCCCAACTCAATGGAATACTATAGACTATGACGATGCTGGTTGGTTTATCGGGCCATCTTCAATAGGATACGGGGATGGTGACGATATGACTTCTATTGAACCAGTAATATCTATATTTATGCGTAAGACTTTCCAGATTGATAATATCGATAATATCGTCCATGGGCTATTACATATGGATTATGATGATGGCTTTGTTGCTTATATTAATGGGAATGAGATTATAAGGGAAAATTTAGGAATATCTGGATCTGAGGTTTTATTCGATCAGCAAGCAGAGACGAATGTAGAAGCTAAAATTTATCAAGGTTTAAAACCTGAGAAGTTTTTAATTGAGGATGTCCAAGACTACTTAATACAAGGCGATAATGTACTAGCTTTACAGGTGCATAATGCTAGCGAAAACCTGACTGATCTAACTGCACTTCCGATTCTTTCTTTTTTTTATACCAATCCACCTTTACCAAATGAAACAACTGAAATTAAAATACGAATTAATACTGATAATTATCCTAGTGAGACATCTTGGTCTTTAGAAGGAATAGGTGGTGAAGGATATTTCATAGGGGGAGAAGTGTCTGGTTCAATGACTATCCCAAATTATAGTTATGAATGGTCTTACAGCGTTCCACAGGGTGATTATCAGTTTACAATAATGGACACCTGGGGAGATGGTATCTGCTGTGAGGATGGTATACCAATAGAAGTGTATAACAACGATTTTGAATCTGATGGAGGGTGGAGCGTCTGGCCGACAGATATAAATAGTGGCAATTGGAATCAGACTCAAGGCGAAGGGCATAATGATAGTTATAAATCACTAGAGCTTTATGGATCAACTTCTACAGGGTATGTTGCCTTTTGGCAAGAGGTTGGTGTTGTTACTGGTGCATCGCACTATGTCGAAGTCTTCGCAAAACATAATAACGACAACCCTATGCTTCCAGGTCAAAGCGCTTATGCTAAAATTGAATTCTGGGGATGGGGTTTTTTTGGGCCTTATATCATAAGTGAGCAAATCACAAACACAATTGATAATAGTTCAGAGCAGGACATATGGCACAAACTTAGTGCATCAGCAGTCGCACCAGAAGGAGCCCTTAATACCCATGTTGTAGTGGTCTATAATAATCCAAGTGGGGCAAATAATGGATCTGTGTTTTTTGATAATGTGACTTATAATACAAATGTTCACAGTTCGGATCCTACATTTTATTCTCCAGGGAACTATTCAATTTTTATTGATGGAAGTCAAATTATAAATGGTGGGTTTTTTACTGATATTCATAGTGATACTATGAATACGTTAAATCTTTTTACAGATCTTTTAGATTTTCAAGATCCATATTTACATACCAATTTTAAAATCTCATCTAATGGTGAAACTATTTATCTAAGCGACCAGGGTTCTAATATTATAGATAGTTTATTTGTACCAAGCATGGAGAAAAATTTATCCTATGGCTATCAAAATGATGGTGATGGAGCATTTGTGTTATTTAGTGAACCGACGCCAGAGTCATCAAATGATGCATCGCAAGGGTATTTTGGCTATACATCTGAACCTGTATTTTCTGATAGTGGTGGATTTAAAGAAAATTATTTTAATCTTTTTTTGATGTCTGAGACCGAAGACGCAACGATTTACTACACCACAGATGGATCTAAGCCAAATACAAACTCTAACGTCTATAATAATTTTATTTCAATTAATAATGCTCTTTTAACTAGTGGTACTCAAACGCCTGATGATTATGGTCTTAGCTTTAATCCAACATACAATGGTATAATAATACGTGCTATAGCTATTGCTCCAGATCATGTGCAGAGTCGAGTAATTACTCATAGCTATATTCTTGACCAGGTCAACACTACTCTTCCAATAATATCTATAGCCATAGCACCAAATGATCTATGGAATCCAAATATAGGTATACATGTAGCAGGAAATTCTTTTTATCCTTGGTATCCTTATTACGGGTCTAACTTTTGGGAAGATTGGGAAAAAGAGGCACACATTGAATTTTTTGAACCTGGAGGTGAAATTGGTTTTAAGCAAAACTTAGGCATGAAAATATTTGGTGGTTGGTCACGTGCGGAAGCTCAGAAGTCATTTTCATTTTTTGCTAGGAGTGTTTATGGAAAAGGCGAAATTGATTATAAATTATTTCCAGATAGTGATATTGATAGTTATGAAACATTTATCTTACGTGCGCATGGCCAAGACAATGTCATGTTCAGAGATGGATTTCATACATCGTTAGCCAGTGAAAACGGTGTAGGCGTTCAAGACTATAGACCTGCTGTGGTTTATGTTAATGGTGAATTTTGGGGTATTCAAAATATTCGAGAAAAAGTAAATGAGCATTATATAGAAACGCACTATGGCATTGACCCAGATAATCTTGATCTTTTATCAACTATATCATCCACACCAGACCCTGAACTGGTACATGGTTCTACAGAGGATTATATTGAATTAAAACAATTTATCAGCAATAATGATCTTAGTATCCAGAGCAATTATGAATATGCTGCAAGCCAGTATGATGTAGATAATTTAATAGAATATCACATTGCTCAAATATTTGTCATGAACTTTGATTGGCCAGGAAATAATAATAAACTTTTTAAATCAAAATCTGCTGATGGTAAATGGCGGCATATTATGTTTGATAGTGATTTTGGATTTGAACGATGGACAGATTTGGTAATTGGATATATTGGTTCTTATGAAAATTATAATATGCTTGATCATTCATATGGAGATGGAAATATATTTAATAATCCTACTTGGGCCACTTCTATTTTTACTTCTTTTTTAGATAATCCAGGGTTTAGACAACAATTTATTAATACATATTGCGATAGGATCAATACAACCTATAGTACGGAACATACACTATATCTAATGGATAGTCTCAAAACAATTATAGAACCTTATGTATTAGATCATATTAACCGCTATGGTCCAAATATTTATGATTCTTATACTCCAAATAATATTTCTCAATACAACTCAGCTATTCAGCTTATGACAAATTTTGCAAGTTATAGACCGGATAATGCTAGGAATGAGATGGTGGAGATTTTTGATCTTGATGGGCCAAGTAATAATATTTCAGTATATACAAATGATATGGAAATGGGTCATGTTAGATTAAATACTTTAAATATTAATAAACAAGGATGGTCTGGTAAGTATTTTTCAGATGTACCAATTACAATAAAAGCTATTCCGAAATTTGGATATGAATTCTCTCACTGGTCTGGTTTGAGTTCTTTTGAAGACAGTGTTATACTATATCTTGATGAACCAATCAATATTATTGCTAATTTTATGGAAACGACCAATCAATACCAGAATCTTATTACAATCAATGAGATTAACTATAACTCGGATGATAATTTTGATTCTGGAGACTGGATAGAATTATATAATTATTCTGCTCAGATTATAAATCTATCGGGATGGCGTTTTCTTGATGAAGATGATTCACATGTATATGCTTTTAATGATAGTGTAACATTGGAAGCAGGTGGTTATTTAGTCCTTTGCCAAGATAGTACTAGTTTTTCAAATCTCTACACAGAAGTAAATAATTTTATAGGAGATTTAGGCTTTGGTTTTTCTGGCGGTGGGGAGGTACTTCGCCTATTGGATAGTTCAGGAGTTCTTGTAGATTTAGTAGAGTATGATGATTCTGATCCATGGCCATCAGAGCCAGATGGAAATGGAGCAACATTAGAATTAATAAATCCTGAGCTTGATAATAGTCAGGCCGCTAGTTGGTCATCATCAATTTCTAGCCATGGAACTCCAGGTACGATTAATTCTACTTTTAGTTCTTTGGCAGCTCAAGATAATAACCTTCTACCAACAGTATTTGAATTATATCAAAACTACCCCAATCCATTTAATCCATTAACCAGTATTAAATATGATCTACCAAAGGATGAACATACATTTATTGCTGTGTTTGACATTATGGGAAGACATGTAAAAACATTGGTGGATAATAATCAAAGTGCTGGATATAAAACTATAAAATGGGATGCTACAAATACTCTGGGTAAACGCGTCGCTGCCGGTATGTATATTTATCAAATTAAAGCAGGTGCATTTAATGATTCTAAGAAAATGGTCTTGTTAAAATAAATATATTTTTGCGGGTGTAGCTTAGTTGATAGAGCATCAGCTTCCCAAGCTGGAGGTCGTGGGTTTGAATCCCGTTGTCCGCTCTATAAGATTTATTAGGTCGATTTTTAGAAGTGTTTAATTTTTTGTGAGTAGACCTAATTATATAGACGTTTTAATTTTAAAGAATGCTAATCAAAATGAATTCTTATATCTTCTAAAATTGAAATTTTATTTGAGAAGGAACTTTTGGTTCAAAAAATCGTTTCAAAGAATATATAGAGTTTTTTAAGAAATAAATTTTTATTAATCGTATTGGGGCAAATATTTTATAATAGAAAGTCCAACCCTATAATTTTATTATAATCGCCCATATTTGCTCCAATACAATTCTATATTAACTATAAATAAATAACGGTGAAATACTTTTAATCATTAATAAAATCATTTAGTAATTTTAATAATTATGAAAAATACATTATCAATAATTTTAATTTATTTTACTCAGATTTTATATGCAGAATGTTCTGACCTAACCCAGGCTGACTGTGAATATTGGAGCGCTTATTGCCAATGGAATTCCGATGCAAATGTATGCGAAGAAGTAGGCGGCGGCGGTGGTGGCAATACGAATTATGGACCTTATGAAGTTGCTAATTACTCTCAGGAGGATGGAATGCAGTTAGGTACTCAATATGCTGATGTAACTATTTACTATCCTGAAGAATACAATGGTTTACTTGGGAGTATCATTCTTGGAGCTGGTTGGAGTGGTGATCAAGGATCTATGGCAGATTGGGCTTATTATTTTTCTTCTTATGGTTTTGTTTCTGCTACAATTCAATATAATGACCCTGATAATGATAGTCATGGTTTTAGAGCAGAGGCAATTTTAGAACTTATCAGTTCTATTAAAATGGAAAATGATAGAACGAGTTCGCAGTTATACAACTCTCTGAACACCAATGAATTTGCCGTTGTAGGATATTCATTAAGCGGTGGATCTGTTCAACTAGCTGCTGTTTTAGACTCTACTCTTTCAGCTGTAATTGCACTTAACCCTACAATAATTGTAGAAGATTGTGATCTTTGTGCTGGCTCTAATTATTGTATTTGTTTGGTACCTGAATTGCTA
>CEOP01056499.1_pt1 | contig 35860 bp, 31 predicted proteins | sample 361301 | NCBI WGS metagenome assembly CEOP01 (sample SAMEA2619548, study PRJEB7988) | marine metagenome | biome: marine biome (ENVO:00000447); feature: deep chlorophyll maximum layer (ENVO:xxxxxxxx); material: "saline water (ENVO:00002010), including plankton (ENVO:xxxxxxxx)" | depth 55 m
CATAGATTGTGTTGTGCAAGGTCGCTTGATTCCACATAAGATTCACGAATTCATCCCCATTGGGATGACCCTTTCTAGAATGGCTTGAACTCCATGTATATGCTGATTTGAATGTTGAATACGCGCGTTTAGGACCGCTCTGCTTAATCCAATCAACTATCATCTCAAATGACGCAGAGAGGCATGAACCGAATAATTGGGGCTGATTTGGCTGACGAGGCATGCTTGAGTGATTATTAGGACCACCCATAGGGTATGATGAACCATACAACTGAGGTATCGGACGAACATTGAGTTCAATGGTAGACATACCAATTGGATGGAGACCAGAGTATATCAAATGAGACCAATGCTTCGACCTGCGTCCTCAAAGACCCGAAGAACCTCATCGAGATCGTCCCGTGTAAGGCCCGCTGACATTTGAGTACGAACACGTGCCTTGTCTCTAGCAACCATAGGGAATACTATCGCACCCACTACCACACCCGCATCACGCATCGCTTCAGAGAGTGATTTTGCAGTGGTGGACTCACCACACATTACTGGAATAATTGGAGTAGTGGAAACACCCGTATCGAAGCCAAGTGAATCAAGTTCTCTACGGAAGTAATCAGTGTTAGACCAGAGGCGCTCAACGTGTTCGGGCTCATTCACGATGACCTCAACTGCCGCCTTCTGAGCCGCCGCGACACCCGGTGGTTGGCTTCCCGAAAGGAGCCATGAGCGGCTATGATTCAGAGCATGTTCACGAGTCTGAGCGGTCCCCGCGAGAATCCCTCCTTGGACACCCATGGCCTTCGAGTATGAGCCGACTTCGAAATCCACGCGCCCTTGAAGACCGAAATGCGCGACTATGCCCCGGCCATCACCAAGCACTCCTTCTCCGTGACAGTCGTCAACGAATACCATCGCATCGTGCTCCTCAGCGACCGCAGTAATCTCATCCAGTGGAGCAATGTCGCCGTCCATACTGAACACACCATCCGTGATAATGAGCTTGCGATCAACCCCCTTATTCTCTCGAAGAATACGTTCGAGTGCTTCAACGTCGTTGTGTGGATAAACAGCGCGTTGTGCCTTCGTCAAACGTACTCCATCGATGATTGAACCATGATTTAATTCATCAGAAATAATGAGGTCGTCTTTACCCTTGACAAGTGTTGGAATCAGGCCAACATTAGCAGTATAGCCTGCAGAATAAATCAGAGCAGCTTCGACTCCTTTGAAATCCGCCGCAACCCGTTCGGCTTCCAAATGGATATCCATGGTACCAGCAATGGCCCTCACAGAGCCACTGCCTGCACCATACTTACGTGTGGCTTCGATAGACGCTTCGACGACCTTAGGGTGTGTGCTAAGATTCAGGTAATTGTTGGCAGAGAGCATGATCGACTCCTTTCCATCGATTGTAACACGAGGAGCATTAGCGGATTCAAGGATGGGGGGGTCCCAGTTGAGGCCGCTGTCAACCAGTTCCGCATACCGCTCTCGCATCCAATCAAGGTCCTTCGCCATAACAAGGGCAGGCATCGGATTGACATGATGGTTCCGACGACGGAGTATTGATGCAGAATAGCGGCAGGTGACTTTCATGCCGGCACATCCTGAGGCCATCATCCTTGGAATCGCGCAAGATGGTGGCGTGCCGCAACCGGCTTGCTCTTGCAACACCTGCGCGCACTATGGGGAAAAAGAAAGTCAACTCTCGCCAACCTCTATTGCCGTCAGAGACGAAAATGATCTGCATCTCTTCGACGTGACACGGGATCTCGCAAGACAGCTTCTTTTCATCCCAGAAGAATCACGACGAGTCACAGATGTGTGGTTGACCCATGGCCACCTTGGGCACATCGATGGCTTGGGACTGTTTGGAAAGGAAGCAATGGGCGCAACAGGGATTCGCCTGCATGCATCAAAATCTATGCTCAAATTAATTCAAAACACACCTCAATGGGATTCGATGCTTAAACAGGGTGTATTCCTGCCAATACCATTTGTTTCGAATGAAACTTTGAGAATCTCATCCAACCTCTCAATCAGGCCCATTTCAGTCCCTCATCGCGATGAATTTACCGATACACATGCATTCCTCATCAAAGGGAAAAAGCGAACTATTCTGCATCTCCCCGACCATGACCGATGGGACACTACACTTACCCACGTTGGCATGAAATCCATACGCGATTGGTTCAAACATATCCAAGCGGATGTTGTACTCCTTGACGGCACATTTTGGAGCGATGGAGAAATCTCTCGGCAGACGAATGTCCCCCACCCGCCGATATCTGAGACAATCTCGCTACTTGGCCCCCGAAATCCTCACGATTTCGATATCCGTTTCATCCACTTCAACCATACTAACCCTGTAATCTCAGAAGGATATGAGTCGCACGATTTAGACCTCAAAGGTTGGTCTCTCGCCAGTGAAGGCGAGGTTATTGAACTCACATGAGCGCAACGGAATGAACAAATGTAGGGGGAATGCCGTAGGGGGTATGGAACTCCACGGGGAGGTCAGTTCTGGCTTGGGGCGAGCCCACGTGTTCATGGCTCAGAGTCACTATCAGGACCAATTCAGAGGAATTCTAGGTGGGACTGCGTGGCCTGGAACTCTCAACATCAAGGTGTCGGACGAGGACCTCACTCAGTATCTCGCACTACGTCAGAAAGCAGGCATAGATACACTTGATGCCACGGATGAACGGCGCAATAAGGCGCAAGCAATTGATACATCGAACATCGAAGCATTACGCATCCGTGGATTCCTCCGTGAAGGTCGTTCATTCGGTGGCGCGACTGCATTCAAGGCACAGATTGGAACAGAAGATATGGACCACATTGAATGTGCAATCCTCATCCCTGACCTAACTCGGCATGTCGAAGTCATCGAGGTTATCGCAGAGGTATTTCTGCGAGAAACCCTCGACCTCACAGATGGAAACAGAGTATCACTCAATCTCGTCTGACTGGAATTCCATCCCTTGAATCCAACCTCTCTGAAGCATGAGTTTCATCTCTTTTCGCGCAATCTCCTGCCATCGCTCGTGGAGCCTCTGATCGGTCCCACCAGGAGGATTGGACCATTCAGATATTGACTCCAAGGGCATTGTGTCGAGGTCAGGAAGGGCAGGATGTTGGATCGACCAGAGCATAAGCCAATCAGATGGACTTCGTCCGAAATCTATGCTGTCTGAAGGGCGATGAAGAGCACGAATCACATCTGATAAATCGAGATTCTCGGTTGCTAGACCGTATAGTGCAGAAGCGATTCTACGCACTTGGTTCCAAAGGAAGCTCTCTGCCTCGATTCGGAAACCAACTACGCGACCGTTGACATCCACCCAGGGGGCACAACGATGAACAGTACGAACCGTCGTTCGTCCTTCCTCTACTCTACAGAAGTTCGTGAAGTCATGGCCACCTTCGAATACACGGCACCAGCGAGCAAGGCGTTCAGGAGAAAGATCTGCAGGCCAATTCGGAAGCGCTTGCAAACGATAGAGGTAGACACGGCGGCGAGCAAGACGAACGGTGACATCATCAGATACTGCGTAGGCAGACCAGACGATGATGTCATCCTCCAACCTATCGTTAATTGCCCTCAGAAGACTGCCTGCACCTATGCTATCCCAACGAGATATAGGAAGGTCGAAAGATGCGAGATTCATGCGCACATGGACGCCTGCATCTGTCCTTGACGATAGCCAAATATGATCATCAGCACCCAGCCACTTCAACTTCCGAAGAGTACTCTCAACATCACCCTGTGACGTACGAACTTTGGGTTGAAGTTGTGAACCGTGGAATGCATCACCAAGATAGCCAATACACATCACCACACGTTGAGTAGACTCTTCCTCTTCGGAATCCTCCAGAGGAACCTCCACCGAATCATCGGTGGATTTCGTCATACAAGCGACCTCACTCGTCGCTAGTCATGTACTCCATAGCCTCTTCAGCGGAACTGAAACCGAGACCGAGTAAGGAGAATTCGATAGCAGTCCGAACATACTTGCGAGCGAAGTCGTGACTACGATCAAAGTTAGTCTTGACATCGATTGAATCGATTAGCAATCGTGCTGCCTCATAGAGGTGGAAGGAGACATCATTCTCCTCGCTCGCCTGACCGAGTTCGTGAAGTCGCTGGAACTCACGAATTGCCATCGGGACACGATCGAATTCAATGAGGGCATTAGCGAATGCCGCGAGATACTCTGGGTTCTCGGGTTCCATCTTTGTTGCCTTTTTCAAGAAAGATTGGATCTGACCCTCGTTGAAACGATCGTTTCCTGAATCATCGATATTGCCGTTTTCCTGAATCTCAAACATCGCTGCCTCAGCCCAGCCGTGAAAACCAACCGGGCTGTCTGAATGATTATCCATTACAGTTTGAAAGATATCCATCGCACCGAGGAAGTCTCCTCCGGTAATGCATTGTGCTGCCTTGGTAAGAAGTTCGTCGTCAACCATGGGGGGGTCCACCAGACGTTGTGTCGGGGTGATGGTTCTTCAACGGTGCGGGTCGAAAAAAAATCAGGTAAAGTGTCAAAATCATTCCGTGCTGGACTCTGCAGATGATTCTAATTCGGGTGTAGAATTGGCTGGAGCGCCATCTACTGGTGCACCCGGCCGAGTGCGGAGCTCATTGACTAGAGCGTAGACATCCATTGGACGGCGGATGCCATAGAAGCAATCCTCGGGGTTGAGGTCGACCGTCTTCCGGGTCCGTTGTAACCTCATCATGAAGATGAAGAAACGGAATAAACGAACTACGATGTTACTCGTTTCCTTCGTGGCAGCGTCTGTGACATCGGAAACAGCACCAACGCCTACAGACATAGAATCCTCCTTCAGACCAAGGCCAGATGCCGTGATGACATGGAGGCTACCGTAGCCAAGGAATCGTCCAATGAGGCTTCGCTCTACCTTCAGATTCTCAATCTTAGAAAGGCTGATTGCGTGACTATTAGAATCAATGAACTTCAAGAAGTCCTTCTTCAGGTAAACCTGCTTGTCCGTGATAACGTAGGTGAATGCACGCTGATACATCACCGTAAGGACGAACATCACACCAGCATACGCCCCACCAAAGATTAGGTAGAAACTATCCTTCCACTCAGGAAGGAAGCCACTCTCCTCAAGACCTATGAAACCAGAGATGAAACTGTCTGTAAGAACGGTCTCAATGAAGAATACACCTGGAGTGATTGAGATTACAAGCAGGGACACCGTGTAGAGGCCACCCGATGTCGAGAAATTGACGAAGCGATTGATCCAAGTTAGAATCATCATCATGACGAAGAAGCCAGCGATACCAGTCGAAACAAGTAATTCAAGGAGATTCAAAAGGAAGTTCAGGCCACCTTCACCCTCTGGAGCCTCGTAACCAACCCCGAATAAGAGATGGACTACGAGAACAAACACAATCAGGAGATATCGGGAAAACATAGAGAGTACGATTGGACCCGAACGGTAGTACGGCTCCTCATAGGGTGACATTTCAGGAACTGCGCCTCTTGCTGCTTCAACGTCTAACTTCTCACGAAATGTGTCCATCTGTGCGCCCATCAAATCAACCTCAACCACAGTTTGTCCGGGTTCGTATATAATTACATTCAGGAATTTGCATCAATGTAACAAGCCCCATGAATGCTCAGCATTCCCGCGAATCCATTCATATGTCTCCGCAGTTCGGACCTCGACTTCATCACAAATCGCAATCTCTTCTACCACAAGCGGATACTCATTGTAAGTGAAATGAGAGGTCAAACCGGCCCTTGTAGGTTGATCGAAGGTCCAATGGGCTCGACTTGAAGCACGGAGAATTGTGCTAATCTGAGTTCGACCATTCCAAACCCTAACCTTGAATCCAGGCAATGGTGAACCATGATCATCTACAGGCCCATCCTCCCCAGGGTGAAGGACTTCCACCTCACAACGCTCGAATCGCTCGGTACGCTGTCGCCTTGCATCGTGAAATAAGCCCGCAGTCCGAATCGGGACACGATGACGGTCACGACGACGCCATGCAGTTGAGTCATTCGATGTCATCGAAAGTGAAAGATGGGGGAAAAACCAGTCGAAATACGAACCGTCATCGAAGTGTAGGAAACCCCAGAACCAAGGCACCGACGGAGCCTGAACAATTACCTTCTGAAAGTAAGCAGTCCCTTCGACCTCTTCTTCACCAATGCGGCCCTTCGCTTTCGTACCATGGATACGAAGGATATCGTAACCCATCGTACCAGTGAAAACATTGTTTGATCGTGTGACGCCAGAAATCGCAGGATTCCATGGAGTCATTTCAAGATCGAAAGTGGCAGGAGCACCTTCCGCAACATGTTCCTCATCCGAGCGGAGTTTTAGCCAGAAGGAGGAGGCATCAGGCTGGAGGCCCATAGAAAGATCATCTTCAGTCAATGGAACGACAGCCCCCCCAAGTGAATCCGAAGGCCACGAAGGGTGACGATGGTCGATTGCCGCCATCCGGCATTTCCGTAACACGAGCGGCTCATACATACGGTCGCCATCATACCACCAAGCACAAACCATTCCACCGAGAACATGCCCGCCATGCTCGTCAGTGTGGAATCTTTCACCAGCCCATGGAATACCACTGACATCAACAGAAGCTGTATCCTTGGTAGACCATAGCACCATCAATTGACGAGAGCGTTCAGGGTGATCCTTGCAAGGAAGGACCACGAGCCACCACCACCACTGCCATGTAAGCCGATGCATGGTAGGAAGAAAATCGAGCCGCCAAAGAGTATCGAGGTCCCCCTCAAAGCGCTCCATGGCACGAAACGGAAGAACAGGCTGATGAACGTGGCTCTCAATCAATCTCTCTACGGCCAAGGAATGACTGGCCAAGCCCGACCATCAAGAGCACGTATACAACAAGCACACCTGCAGACACTAGTAGTGCAACTGTTGGAGATTCATTTGTTGATGGCGCATTCCAAAACACCGAGAAGATGTCCGCTGAATCATAGTAGCCTTCACCGATGATGTCATAGTACTCTGAATCCGGCCAAGCGATCAGTGCAGCAGCATTCACCATCTCGATACCCCAATGCGACACTGAAAGCCAGGCGATGCGACTCTGACCTCCACTGAGCAACGAGAAGAAGGCCATGATAAACTCCCAGAGCCCCATTACAATCGCAATATATGCTCCAAAACGCTTGGAGAGAACACCAAACATTGCGAATGTCGTTGAATAGGCGAGGAGAACTAGAGCTGACGCGATGCCTACAATCAACCATACTGTCAAATCCTGGAATCTGAACAGTGTTTCAGAAGGGCCAAGGAATCCTGTGACAATCCCTACAGTCACCGCGAGGCCAAGTATGTAAGGCCCAGCAAGGAGCATGAAACCAAGGATACGATAGAGAAAGAATTCGGCTCGATGAATCGGTTTACCGATAAGATAGTACATCGTCCCTGAAGCCATCTCATCACGTACCAAGCCAGTAGCGAGGAACATCGGAATGAAGATGCCAAGGATGAACAAGAATGCAACTTTGCTTACAGCAAGAATGAATCCACGATGAGCGCTCTCCAAGGTGAACTCAGACTCAGATGGATCTTCATCCACGCCCCAATCTGCTTCAATCCGCAACAGATTACCCTCGGAGTCGAAAACGAGTTCTACATCACAATCGATACCGTTACCGTTGGTGTCCTTCTGATTAGAATACCAATAATACTCATCGTCACGATAGTCGGAATCGTCATCGTAGTTTCGGCAGTCGCCGTCATCATCGTAGCCTTGGCTATCATTTCCAGATGATATATCGAGATCAATCCCATCCTCATCAATATACATCGAGGAATCGTGAGGCTCAATCGGTGTGTCTGATTTACCAACCATCTCCCCCCAAGCAAGCCAACCGTAATTCGTGGAGGAGAGTGTACCATTGACCGTCACCATACCATAGAATCGAATCTCATCATCTCCCGTCATGCAGGACTCACCGTATGCAAGACCGTATCCGCCCTTCTCATTCGAGCTACAAGCCCGTGAATCTGTGACATCGATGAAGCGCCTATCATCTGAATTGTTAGCAATCCAAGTGTATTCTTCGATAATCCCGTTACCATTGTAGGTATAGTTTCCCGTGACATTTGATTCGTCCCAATTTAGCCAATCCGTCTCCACGAATCGTCCCGAACCAGGAAACTCGTTCATATCCCAATCGGAGGTCCCATACTGAACCTCTTGCCCCTGTGGATAACCGTCACCATCCCAGTCCTCGGAATCCCCATCGTCATCAATTGGCTCAATCCCGGATGCCATTTCCTGCGCATAGGTCACAAGGAGCAAAGTCATTACAAGAATACCAACCGCTCCGATGACCCACGTTGACGAACGGACGCGAAGTTGCCTCGAGGTAAATTCGATGATGGCAGAAGCCTTTCGATCCAAACCGGTCCATACAGTATCGAGAACTCTTGGAGGGGGAAGTGGCGCCTGTGAAGAAACTGGAGGAGCAACAGTGGAATTCGCGAGAGATGTTGTTACTGTGGGCGACTCAGATGAATCACCATACTCGCGGCTCTTCTCAGTCATGATCGACCCTCCGTTAGGTAAGCAAGAAGGCTCTCAAGATTATCATCCGGATTTGTAATTGCACTAACACGGATGTTTGAAGAACGAATCAGAGAAGGTAACGCTGAATGGACTGAGTTCAGATCGTTGGTTTGAATCTCCAACTCACCCGGCAGTGGGAAACGTACGCCATGGATTGCTTCCAGAGGAAGTACATGGGCAGCAAGATGACGAGGATCATCAGTGCGCAATAAAATTCGATGAGGATGTTTATCCAGAAGTGACCTGATTTTGTGCAAGTTACCAAGAGCTAGAAGACGACTGTTATGCAAGATGACAATCTGCTCAGTGATACGCTCAATCTCCGATAAGATATGACTTGATACGATTACAGTCTTACCCATCGAACCAATTTCACGAATGACATTCATGATTGTAGTTCGCGCCACTGGATCGCATCCTTGTAACGGTTCGTCAAGGACAATGAGATCTGGATCATTGACCAGAGCATGAGCAATCTTGACTCGCTGTCGCATGCCCTTGCTATACTTTCCAATCTGCTTGTGGGCGACATCGGAAAGGTTCACGAAGTCGAGAACGTGATCTGCTCGAGCTCCTGCCTCATCGCGAGTGAAACCGTAGAGGCGAGCGAGAGTTGCAACGAATTCGTGGCCAGTCATCCAATCGTAGAGTTTCTCTCCCTCAGAGACGTATCCAACTCGAGAATACGGGGCTGGATTTCGCCAAGGATCTACACCGAAAAGACGCACAGAACCCTTGCTTGGCTTGAGACGGCCGACGAGGAGTTTGAACAATGTACTCTTGCCGGCCCCATTCTGGCCAAGGATGCCTGTGACTCCTCCGCCTATCGCAAGGCTGACATCATTGAGCCCAATGACCTGTCCGTAGAATTTTGTAACATGATCTAGCATCACTGCTGGTACAGTAGCATCAACACGGATTGACTGTACGGCCGGCTGGCCGACCTGATCGAAATCAGGCATCATTCCCGCGTCACCTCCAGACTGTTCACACGAGCAGATAAGACGTAGAGCGATACCGCATTAATTGCGAGCAAGGAAACGACTGAGAATGCGACTGGGTGGTCGTAACGCAAATCGATACCCATGAGATATTGCCCGAGATGGGCAAGATTGTCGTATGGACTAATCAGATAGACTATGCTCTGTTCAAACAAATTATCCACGAGGAACGCGAGGAGTTTTGTTCCAAGGATAATCGACAGAAATCCAACCGCTGGGAAGAACTTGCCCTTGGATACTGAAGACAACGCCATACCAATTGAGGTGTAAGTAATAATCAACAGAAACGCAATTCCCAAACCCGATACGAATAGTGGGAAAGAATCGAAGATATATCCCCACCCTCGTCCTTCAACGACAATCGCTAGAGAGTAAAACGAAACGTAACTGATGAGAATTACGCCCCCAAGGATACTAGCTACAGATAGGTACTTCATCGCAGCATAATCGATTCGATTAATCGGCCGAGAGAAGTATATTGCAGAAGTGCCATGAGCTCGGTCCTCTGAAATCATGCCACCGATTACGAGGGCTGTAAGTAGGGGCCAGAATAGTGCGTTTCGCGGGAAGAATCCGAGGATTTTGGTATAGATATTAACACGATTAAGTCCGAAACCACGCATGATAGTTGGATCTCCAATCAAGGATGCAAGTAAGAGGAAACCAAGAGCCGCCATTGACGAGATAAGGATTGCAAGTAATGCAAGACGGACAAATGGATGGTAATGCCGATGCCCCTTCGATGAAATGATGCCATAGACATGATGACGATATATTGCGTAATTCCGAACCCACCGCGACCCAAGTTTTCCTCGCCATGGCCGATAGACCTGATCGAAGATTGTGCCCCCCTCAATTGAACCCGGCTGAGCAACCACTGCTGTAGCATCCTCATCACCGTCACCAGATCCAAAGGCCGCTTCCATCCTTGTCACGCCAAGTGATGGTTCAGTGGACACATCAACCGAATCTGCAACAGCATCCAGAGCCTCCATCTCTGTATCCTGGTTAGAATCAACAAGTGGCTCATCAGTCATACTAGCCCCTCCTCGGCAGAATTAGCACCGATAACACGACCCTCGGGTGTAGAACTTAGCAAGTCAGCGGCTGTCCTCGTACCATATCCAAGCTGATCCATAATGAGTAGGAAGAGATCCTCGAGGCTCGGCTCATACTCCTGCATCTGCCGAACTTGAACCTGTGACTTCGCCGCTGCATCGAGAATATGATCCACTGTCGACTCATCCTGACGGAGAATTCGCATGACCCGGCCCATTCGACGTACGGTAAGACCTGCATCCTTCAGTGCCTGCTCAATGCGACTTGCACCCCCCCAAACAGTAATCTCGATTTCGCGATCAATCTGCTTAGCAAGATCGTCTATCTTGCGATGAACGACGACTCGGCCCTTGTGAATCATAACAACCTGATCGCAAACGGCTTGAACATCGTCCATCAGATGGCTGCTCATTAGGATTGAACGGCCACCTTCACGGACAATCTGGAACAGAGTATTCAACATGAATCCACGATGCTCCTGATCTAAACCATTAGAGGGCTCATCAACAATCAACAATTCAGGGTCGTGAACGATAGCACAACCAAGTTTCGCGGACTGTGCCATCCCTGTTGAAAACGTACCGATTTTTCGGTAGCGCTGGTCGCGAAGCCCCACATACTCAAGCACCTCATGAGCACGCTGCTGAGCCACAGTAGGAGACATACCAAGCAATTCAGCGGAGTAACGGACCTGGTCGATTGCAGCAAGATCCAAATTAAGTGAATCGTACTCCGCCATGTAACCGATTTTACTACGGATGAGATCGCCTTCAGTACGAATGTCGTGGCCGAGGACCTTCCCCTCTCCGGAGGTGATGTGGATGAGGCCAAGAAGTGTCTTGATAAGAGTCGATTTTCCCGCACCATTGGGGCCAAGAAGGCCAATAGAACCGTGGGGTACGTGGAGGTCTACCTTGTCAAGAGCGACATGTTGGCCGTAATTCTTGGTTAGGGAACGGGCTTCGATTAGCCAATCGCTTCCAAGACCTGACAAACACACCACGCCCCTAACCTGAAATTCCGTATGGAGTCACTTGAATGAACCGCTGTGTTCCGTCATAACTTGTCTTCGTTTACGACTCCACCCCTAACGCGAACTGCAATGCCCTTGCTGAATCTCTGCATCTCCTCCGCTGTACTGGTAGGGACACCATGAGCGACCAGTGCGCCTGAACTATCAACAACGAGAGTAGGAAGACCAAGACGGACATCATTTCGTGTCCCCTCAATGAATCCATGGATTACGTTACGTCCTGCGCGAAGGAATGGGACCGCATCATCAATACTGACTACCTCGGGCAGGCCAGCGTCAAGAGCGTGAAGTGCAATCGCACCAGACGTCGTAAGGGATAGCCCGCCATCATTCAAGCGTGGAGATAGAACATGGGTACCGTCTGCATCGAAGACGTTCTTGATACGGCCTGTGGAAGACCTTTGTACAGTCATTCCCTCAAGCCATTCCCATGCCTTAGAACGGTCCATGCCGAGTAGGACAGAGCACTTCGCCGATATCTGGGAACGCTCAATCCATGTACGAATCGCAGCATCATCCTCGTCTGAGGAGGACACATCCGGGGAAGGGACCTTGACGTCAAGATATTCTGCCAACGCACCATCCATTAGGCTCGAACTCATGTCCGGTTCAGAAGATACTGCTTGGATATGACAAAGTGGAGACCAATCTTCTAGATCAAACGGAAGAGGGCCTGCCTTCATCACAATTATCGGGATGCATTGAGGGTCGCTTCGTAAAGAACGAATTACATCGCCTCTCACTGAATCACGCCAAGGGGGCACTCCTCCACTAATGAGGAGCATCTTTGGATTATCCATCGGCTTACCTGTCCAGTCGAATGGAGGGGGAGACCACCGCTCATCGACCAAATTACGGGCGTGAATCAGGTGCGGCCGATGATCTGCTTTTTCACTCCACTTCACAGATCCAGAGCGAATCGGAGCACTTGCCTCAATCATCCGCTGACCAACAATGTTCTCCGATAATGCCCCTTTGGAAATCACCTCCATGATGTGGAGGAATGACTCGCGGAGTTCAGGACTTGAATGGCTACGCTGCTCAACCAAGGCCCAAAGTGTCCCCGTTCGAATAGCTTGACGACACCTTGCAAGCTCTGCCTGAGTGATTTCAAGATTGAAACGAGATAACAGTTCAGTCCGCTCTTTCTTACCCATTTTTCGGACTTCCTCTGGAGTAATTCCATGGAGCGTACGCGATGCGATTGGCCACTCCACCAAATCATCGATTCGGACCGTTCCGTCAGGGGTGAGAAGTCGCCCATCCCGAGCGAAGAGCGCATATGCTGCACTATCGAAGAGATCCGCACCCAGAGCGATACACATGGGAAAAAGCATTGGGTGACCGCAACCGAAGAGGTGAATGGGCCGTTCGACAGGGATTGTCTCTCGTGTAGCAAGAATAATCTTGACTAAATCCAAGTAGCGATGCTGCTCCATTAACGGTACAATGCCACCAATTGGGTGAACTGCGAATCCACGGTGAGGGCCTTCAACAACACCCATCTTCGATGCACTGTCGGCTCTAAGATGAGAATGCAAACCACCCTGGATTGGACCGTTCAATAGGAGGTCCTCTCCGGCTGTCTCGAGTGATACAGGTGCACGTGCCACCGTCTCATCGACAGCATGCTGCAGTTCATCCTCGGACTGATCTGGACGGCCGAAGACATCGAGCATCGTACCGATATCAACACCGATATCCCGTTGGAAATCGACAATTTGTTCGACACCGACCTCCACATCACCATAGACATAGGACTGGAAGGTTCCCGAGTCGGTTACAATAACGCCAGGGAAGTCGAGTAAATCGTGAACACCATTGGCAAGTGCAGGTTCGCGTAACTTGTCATGCTTCCAGATGACATACGAGTTCGTGATGAGACCTTGGACTCCAAAGTCGTCCCACATCTCACGAGGTTCGATAGTACGGATATTCGGGTTGACAACTGGAAGAAGCATAGGGGTTTGGAGAACCCCATGACGCGTATGTAGCCGGCCGATTCTAGAGATGCCGTCACGCCGATGAATCTCAAATCGACCGAGATCCTGAGACCGGCAAGGGCTAGCATCGAAACCCTTGGCCATGACAATGCCTCATACCCCTCAGTCATGACCCTTGCTGAAAGATAGAAATTAGAATCATGACCATAGTACCATAAGCCCTGAACTTCCCCTTGTTAGGTGAGGAAGATGTTGACCACAGAGGCGTTCACCCAAGCAGTCATCGATTTCGATGGATTTGGAACATCTACCCATCTCGTCCCATTTGAGTGGGAAGTCGACGGTCGAACTGGGACGACCATGAAGGCTTTCAACGAATATTGGACGAGCCAACAACGACAAGCACATTCACTGCACGAAATATCCTACCGTGCTTGTTTCAAACCACAACTACCTCGATTCTTTATCGAACGATTAACCCGACCAGGGGATGCGATATACGATCCGTTCATGGGACGAGGAACCACGCAACTAGAGGCTTTACTTCTAGGGAGAAGGCCGCTGGGAAATGACATCAATCCACTCAGCCGAGTAATATTACAACCTCGATTGAATCCCCCCTCAATCAAAGAGATTGAAAATCGACTAGACGAAATTGACCTCTCTCATGCTGAAGAAGAATATGACGGGTTACTTGCCTTCTTCCACAAAGACACACTGCGTGAAATTATCTCTCTGAAAGAGTACCTCTTAAAACGCGAAGAATCAGGAGAAATAGACAATGTAGATGCTTGGATTCGAATGGTTGCAATCAATCGACTCACAGGGCATTCAGGAGGATTCTTCTCAGTATACACCCTCCCTCCAAATCAAGCTGTGAATATCAAGAGGCAGCAAAAAATCAATGCTGACCGAAATCAAGTCCCAGAGTACAAGGAAATTAAACCACGCATCATCAAGAAATCGAAATCATTGCTGAAGAATTGGGAGGTATTGGAGCCTTCAGATATGGATCTATCCAGTATTCTAACGACTGGGGATTCTCGCTTCGCATCAGGTATTGAGGATGGCTCCGCTCAACTTGTTGTAACATCTCCCCCATTCCTCGATGTGGTAGACTATCAGGCAGACAATTGGATGCGTTGCTGGTTCATCGGTATCGATTCTTCGAACATCAACATTAGCCAACTGAAAGGTATTGAAGAATGGGAAGCAACGATGACTGGCGTGTTAACTGATTTACGCCGAATCGTGAAACCGGGAGGGCATATTGCGTTTGAAGTAGGAGAAGTCCGAGGGGGGGAAGTTCTGCTTGAGGAAAATATAGTCCGTTGTGGAGCCATGGTGGGATTGGAACCTGTCGTCATCCTCGTAAACGAGCAAGAATTCACCAAAACAGCCAACACATGGGGCGTCGATAACAAATCTAAGGGGACAAACACGAATCGAATTGTGGTTTTCAGGAAAAATTAGTAATGAAAGGGAAATCGCAATGAAGAGTGCATTTTAATTCAACAAAAAGTCACTCCACTTTTCTCTATCATGAAATCTCGAACGATTCCATCAAAATGCTCGAGAATCCCTTCATCGAATTGAACCGTTTGGATAGCTGAATCTGCTAGCAAGTCGTTCTGAATACCAGATAGTGTCCCAGGTGCTGCTCCGCAAGCAACACAAGCCCCATCGAGGCCAACAACGAGATGTATGGTAGATCCATCGATTCTTGCCTCCCGGACAGTAATTGAACCCTCATGACTAGTAAGAGCAGCACGAACCTCTCCTAGACGCGCCATAAGCGCAGGGACAAGATCAGGATGAATCATCTCACCTCCCACCTCAAAATCAGAACCTCCCACAAGTTGAACCAATGATAAGGCGAGAACACGGGCATCCTCTCGCGGGTCAATGACCTCCTGCAGACGGCGGCTCGCTTCCTCATTCATCTGGAGACGGATTTGGCTACGGTACATGTCTGTGATGTCATCAACCATCTGCTCCACCGAATCGAACCACTCGGGCAACCATCATGAATCTGTCCAGAGAGAGGTTTCCAGATTAAAACAGAGAAGCAGGGATTCATAAGTCGGCTGTTTGAGAGCGGCATGGAGGTCGCATCATGGGGAAGACAGCGTTGCTTGAAATCGATGGGCTACGAGCAAGCATCGACGACACAGACATCCTCCATGGAATTGATTTGAAAATTATGCCTGGCGAAGTCCACGCAGTAATGGGGCGCAACGGCAGTGGCAAGTCCACCACGGCTAATGTTTTGATGGGGCATCCCGACTATGAAGTCACAAATGGTACGATACACCTAGACGGTGCAGATCTTCTCAAGATGGAAGCGCATGAACGCGCCCGCTCAGGCATATTCCTCTCCTTCCAATACCCACAGGCTGTCCCTGGACTCCAAGTTGGCAACTTCCTACGCCGGTCTGTGGCGGCAATTCGTGGCGAGGAGGCAGCGAAAGGTGCAGAGTTCCGAACCACACTGAAGGAAGGTATGGAACGGCTCGGCCTAGACCGTTCGTTCCTCTCACGATATGTTAACGACGGATTCAGTGGCGGTGAGAAAAAACGCTTTGAGGTTCTTCAAATGATGTTACTCAAGCCGCGTCTAGCAATCCTTGATGAGACTGACTCCGGCCTCGACATTGATGGCATCCGTACGGTTGCTGAAGGAGTTGATGCGGCGATTAGAGGCACCACTTCCGGCGCACTCATCATCACTCACTACAATCGCATACTTGAGCACGTCAAGCCAGATTATGTCCATGTTCTGATTGATGGCCGCATCGTTAAATCCGGCGGCCCAGAACTTGCTGCCGAGTTAGAGGAACGCGGATACGACTGGTTGGAGGAAGATGCAGTATGACCGACGACGCGCGCTCTGCTGTCGGAGATTACAAAGCCGGTTGGCACGACCCTGAGAATGCAACTATTCGATTCGACTTTGGCCTATCAGAGCAAGTTGTTCGAGATATCTCAGCACTCAAAAACGAGCCAGAGTGGATGACTGAAATTCGGGTCAAAGCCTTCCATCACTTCGAGGAACGGCCTATGCCTACATGGGGCAACATGCATCTCTTGGAGGAGATTGACTTCGACAAGGTCTGCTATTACCTACGATCCTCAGATGCTACCGAAAAGAACTGGGACGACGTCCCAGAGGATATCCGAAACACCTTCAATCGGCTTGGCATCCCTGAAGCAGAACAAAAGTGGCTCTCAGGAGTGACTGCCCAATATGAGTCCGAAGCGGTGTACCATAGTATTCGAGAAGACCTTGAGGAGCAAGGCGTCATCTTCCTTGACATGGATTCTGGACTCCGTGAGTACGAAAGCATCGTTAAGGAGTATTTCTGTAGCGTTGTACCATATTCAGACAACAAATTCTCTGCTCTGAATACCGCGGTATGGTCCGGTGGATCGTTCATCTACGTGCCCAGCGGTGTCCATGTGGAAATGCCTGTACAAGCTTACTTTCGCATCAATGCAAAGAACATGGGGCAATTCGAGCGGACCCTGATTATCGCTGATGAGGGATCTTCAATCCATTATGTTGAAGGATGCACTGCTCCCACCTACTCCACAGACTCACTCCACTCTGCTGTAGTCGAACTAATCGCTATGCCAGGTGCACACATTCGCTACTCTACTGTACAGAACTGGTCGAACAATGTGTACAACCTTGTTACAAAGCGCGGAGTTGCATATGATAACGCTACAATTGAGTGGGTTGATGGCAACATCGGTTCAAAGTTGACGATGAAATATCCCGCAGTGATTCTCAAGGGAGAGGGAGCACACGCAGAAGTCATCTCTGTAGCTTATTCAGGCGAAGGGCAGCATCAGGATGCAGGGGCAAAAATCCACCATCTAGCGAGTAATACCACTAGTAAAATCCTCTCAAAGAGCATTAGCAAAGATGGAGGGCGCGGATCTTACCGTGGCATGGTTACTGTCTCTCCGAAGGCAGAAAACTGCAAGGTCAACGTTGTCTGTGACGCACTACTCCTCGATGAAGACAGTCGCTCAGATACCTATCCTACTATGGAAGTCGGGAATGCAGGAGCTCGCTGTGAGCATGAGGCATCTGTCAGCAAGGTCAGCGATGATCAACTATTCTATCTGATGAGCCGAGGACACACCGAGGAAGAAGCACTGGCACTAATTGTCAACGGTTTCTTTGAGCCATTCACCCGCGAACTCCCAATGGAGTACGCTGTAGAACTCAACCAGTTGATGGCGCTCGAGATGGAAGGCAGCATTGGTTGAGGGATTGACATGAATGCAGCCTATTCGGACAATTCTGACACGGACCGTGCGGCGCACATCTGGCGCTATACCCCATGGAAGAAGGCACACCCAACAGGTAAAATCAGTCAAATCCCCAGTGCTGATTCACCCCTCCTTTCACTATCTATGAGCGACGGGAGCGAGGTACCCGTAGGCATCCGTATCGAAACTGCAACCTCGGATGATATAGAGCGTCTTGGTCACAACCTCGATTTCGGAGATGGCATGGCTGCTCCAACATTCATCGCTGAGACATCCCCCCTAATCCACGTCCTTCGAGTAGATGCTAAGACTGTCACAAAGGAGCCTGTTATCCTCTCTATCGAATCAAGCGGCACCACCTGTGCCTGTCGACTCCTGCTAGATATCGGTGAACGCGTGGAAATCGAACTAATCACCGTGCTTGAGGGGGGCGCCGAATGGTTTGGTTTCCTTCGCGAAGGGCGCTTTGGGCCGGCTTCGATCGTGAATGATGTGGTTTTACAGATAACTGGAAAGCGACTCCTACGGTGCGATTCAATCCGCTCCGAACGCGATGCTCAGGTTCGATCAGGGACGGTCAACGCGTCATCATCACAAGCAAAAGTCGATGTTCGCCATTGGCTCCCCGAGCCCGGCGCATCACTACAAGTCAACGGCTCCATCCTTGCGACCCGTAAGGATCATCTCGATTCCCATGTGGAGATACTGCATTCCGGTAAGCATACTTTCAGTCGCCTTGAATGGCATAGCGCCTGTGGTGGTGAGAGCGTCACAACGGGAACGGGGATGTTACGCATTGATGCTGGCGCGAAAGGAGGAGATGCAGGACAACTTTTCCACAACCTCCTGCTATCCGACAAAGCAAAGGCGAACTCAATTCCTGAACTTGAAGTGATGGAGAGTGATGTCGTTGGATGTGGCCATGGAACCGCAAACGGCCCATTAGACGAGTATCAAATGTTCTACCTCAACGCACGCGGCTTTGATGAAGAACAAGCACGCGCGGCACTTATCGCTGCATTCCTGAATGCTCCCCTCTCCAATATGGGTTCTGAAACACTTCACGGTTGGTTGATCAATCGTATCGAGAGTCACCTATCCAGCCTTTGATGGAAGCACGGATTGAAGACAAAGCACTTCTTCGGATTACCATGGCCCTCAATCTAAACTCGATTCGGGCCGATTTTCCGATTCTCAGCCGACGGCTCGAAGGAGAGCGCAAACTCGTCTACCTCGATAACGCAGCGACAACGCAGAAACCACAAGTCGTAATCGACGCGATGAACGATTACTACGCGAATACAAATGCGAATGTGCACCGGGCAGTCCACACACTCGCAGGAGAAGCAACCGATGGATACGAAGCTTCCAGAACAGCCATTGCTTCGTATTTTGGCGCACCACGCGACAATCTGATTTTCACTAGCGGGACTACAGAAGCAATCAATCTCGTTGCTTACGGTTGGGCGCGAGCTAATCTCGGAAAGGGAGACGTTGTCCTCACCACGGAGATGGAACACCATGCCGATATCGTACCATGGCAGATTCTGTCTAAAGAGTGCGGAATCGAGATTCGCTATGTCCCTCTAGACCGTGAAACGATGACACTCGATATGGAAGCCTTCGAGATTGCTGTTGAAGACGCATCTCTCGTTTGTGTCGTCCACACATCGAATGTACTGGGTGTGCGAAACGATGTCGAGCGCATCATCGAACTCGCAAAATTACGTGGAAGGGGAGGAGAAGGAGCCCATGTGATGCTAGATGCAGCACAGGCTGCACCCCACGAACGTATCCATTTCCCCGAACTAGGGTGTGACTTCCTTGCACTCAGTGCCCACAAGATGGGAGGCCCGACAGGTATCGGTGCACTATTCACAACGACTGATACAATGGAAACGATGAAGCCATTCATCTCAGGCGGTGACATGATTGAGACAGTGACCTTGGAGGGGTCGACTTTCCAGAAGGGCCCGCAAAAATTTGAGGCGGGCACTCCACGAATTGCGGAGGCATTCGGTTGGCATGCAGCAGTACAATGGCTTGATCAACACAATATGAAGGACGTGCACGAACATGTCTCTTCTCTCGCACGTTGGACAGCCAAGCAAATGAGAGACATACCTGGGATACGTATCTACGGACGGCATGACCTCGAGACGACCAGTGGAGTTGTCTCCTTCCTCCATGAGAAGATCCATGCTGAAGATTTAGCACATCTAATGGATGCAGGGGGATTCGCTGTTCGGACGGGGCATCATTGTGCTCAACCACTGATGGAGGCACTTGGCGTATCGAGCACAGCGCGAGCATCCTTCTGGATTTACAATACCAAGGAGGAAGCCGAAGCCTTCGTGAACCACCTTCGAGGGGTTGTGGACCGGTTCTCATGAATGGTGATTTTGGTGAGTGAATGGCCGGCTGCTCTTCAGGAGATTATCGAGGACTTCCAAGATTGCTTTGATAGGATGGAACGATACGAACTCCTATTCGAGTATGCGAAGCGTATGCCACACCCACTTCCCAATGAAGAATGGACTGAAGAGAATCGAGTCAAAGGTTGTCAGTCTGAAGCACACGTGGAGTGCATCATAGATGCCAACACTGGATTTCACATCCGTGGAGCAGCAGATGCGCAGTTAGTCCAAGGACTGATGGCTGTACTTGCAATAGGTGTCGATGGCCTATCTCCAAGCGAAGTTGCGCAATTGACACCTAAGTTCGTTGATGAAATGAATATCAAAGCGTCCCTGACTCCGTCCCGTGCGAATGGTTTTCTCAACTTGTTTGAAATAATCCGTTCCGAAGCGGACAAATATTCTAACTAATCACATTGAAGAAGAAAGGGCGGATGGAAAATCATGAATCTAGAAAACGCTGTGATGGAATCCATACGCCCCGTAGAAGATCCTGAAATGAAAATCGGAGTTGTCGATCTCGGGCTAGTCTATGGCGTCCGTATCGAGGAGAAAGAGGACGGGAAGCATGCAGAGATTGACCTTACTCTCACTTCCCCTGGATGCCCCGCTGCGCCGGAGATCATGGCTGCTGTCCACCGAGCTGCTCTCACCACCGAAGGTATCGAATCCGTCCACGTAAACCTCGTATGGAGTCCAAGATGGGACCCGAAAGTTCACGCATCCGAAGATGCTCAGTTTGAACTTGGAATATTCTGATTACGCACTAACACGCGCATTCAGAATCTTGAGGAGCCCACGTAGTGTTACCTCGCTTACTCCACAAACCTTGCAGACTTCACTCTGGGTCCGATTAGATCCAACATCGGCCGCAGCACGATAGAGAAGAACCCCTGCGATACCACTGGGCTTCTTCCCCTGCCATGCTAGGTCGTGCTTGGTTGCATCCCATACCTCATGCGCTCGGCCTAGAGCCTTAGGTGGAAGTTGTAAATCGCTGTGGAACTTGTCCAGATACTCTATCGGACCAGAAATATGGTGGGCTCCAAGTTCACGGGCTACAAGCCGGATGGTACGCTTCAACTCCTTCAATTCCGTATCAGAGGTCATATCGAAACGTTCTCCAACATCCTCGATACGACGAGGTATCTTCGCTTCACGTGTTGCAAGATAGACACAAGCAGCCGTTACTCCTCGAATCGAACGACCTGTAACAAGGCCCTTCTCGATAGCCTTCCGATATAGGCCACTGGCCTGGTCCCGAAGCTGTGGAGAAAGATCGCCACGATCACGAATGAACTGCATCGCTTTCGCAAGATTCCGAGAACGGCTGTCACGTGTCTTCGAGCGATGATCGATAGTCGCACGACGCCTCCAATCACGAACCTGCCGGGAGTTCATCCCATTCCTCTTTGCAATTCCAGATGAGAGATCGCGTTTGTCGATTACCGTGGACAAACCCTTGTCTGATAAAGAGACAGTGGTTGGTGCACCGACTCGAGAACGATCAGCACCGTCACTGTGGTTGACCCACTCCGCACCTGGGTCAATCATATTCTGTTCAGCGACGAAACCACATACATTACACGTGGTCTCACCGCGCTGAACATCAGTATCCCATTCATTCGCACCACATAGTTCGCAGGGCCTAGACTGACTATCAGTACGCCTCTGCTTCTGACTCGGCCGTGGGGATGCTACGAAGTCGCCACCACGGATTGAGCGCTTAGTAGAGGTTTTCTTTTGTTCGTTTTCGGGGCCCATTCACATCACTCTCTTTCCAACTTGGGGTTGTATAGTTAGTTGCGACAATATATAAATCCTCGCTTTTATTTTTACACCGCTATCTCATCTTGATACACGGGATAGGTTGATTGAGAACGGCACACTGGGTGGATACGTGGACGTCATTCGCCTCCCCGGCATCCATCACGATACCTCAATGACGATTCTTACAGATGATTGTGAAGCAATCCTCATTGATACGGGCACTAGTTGGCATCAAGTCAACACTGAGGAAAGAATCCGATCGAAGATTCAGCATGGTAATCTCGCAGCCATTCTCCTTACACATCGCCACTACGATACCGCAGGTGCTGCGGCTCACCTTTCCAATATCTTCGACTGCACAATACATGCTCATGGGGATGCACTCAACCCCCTAGCTTCGAACGACCAACTCACAACATGGGCATCTCGATTTGACTCTGACATGCCACCCACCTCTGCACATGCCATTGAAGATGGTTGGCGACGAAACATAGACGGCCATGAAATAGAAGCAATTCACACACCGGGGCATACCTCATGCCATACCAGTTTCCTGCTGGAAGAACTTGGTATTCTAGTCGCAGGAGATTTATTTCCAGCGGCCTCAACACCTGGGCGAACTGATTTTCCAACGGGGAACATAGTACAAATGAGAGATTCCATCCAGCGTGTACGAGACCTCGACATCGATACACTGATCCCATCAAGAGGTGAGACAATTCGTGGAAAAACTATCGAAGAGGTGCTACTTCAGCATCTCGAATTCTTCGATTCAATGATTGAGGCGAAAGGGGAACTACCGGAAAAATGGCCAATACCAGTGCCAACCTGCATGTGGTGGACACCAGAACCGAAATGGTGAATCATACTGCGAAAATTGTCTGAATTTGTCGACGATTTCCTGAGGATTCCAATGGGATGCGAATAGTCCTCCAATCCGATGTCGCTAATAGGTGATCATCGATGAAACGCAGACCTTGACAACATACTCCGATGTTACCGAGATAGCGAATGAAGTTAGGATGAAGAAGTGAACCCTCAATTGAGAGGATTCGTCCAGATTTAGTCCCAAGATATGCTGAAACCGGCTGTATCTCCTGACTGTCATGAAGTTCTGATAGGTGAATTGCGGTTACTGAATCAATACCTGAGGACCATTGCGCGAGTATGCGACCTTTAGGCCAACTCACAACGGCAATATTACCGTCCTCACACCCCACCACGATGCGCATAACACGACCATTAGAATCCTTGATTTTCGCCATTGAAATCGGTTCAGAGTCCAAATCTAAATCGCGAAAATCCCAATCGTCAATCATAACCTTATTTCTTCTCTTCTTCCTTCCCGATAGATGATCGCCCCTGAAAGGGATGCTTGTGTATGCCATAGACATGGTTCCAGTTCAACGATGTCCGCATATGAATGAGAACACGGGGGAGTCGGCTGAAAGTGAAACTATCAGTACTGATCTGGTTCGTCCTTCTTTGCCTTCTTCCATTCGCGGTAGCAAGGGCGGCAAATACGTACTCGACGGGCGTCGCGCTTGAGACCGTCTTCACCCCATACATCAATCGCATTATCAATGGCAATGGAGCGGCCCCCGAACTTCTTGTCAGCCCAATTATCGCAACCAGCAACGTCACAGGGTATCTCTCCCTCTTCGCCACCATCCTCCTTGGCCTCATCCTTAGGCTTACGGTTGACTCGAGCGCGCTTCTTGAAGCCCATGAAGGACTTTATTGGAGGGTCGGAGATGAACCTTATCCCACTCAAGCACGACGTTCGATGGACGCTTCACGGTCTGGCCCCACGCCAACACTGGATACGGGGACTCCGAGAAGTTGCTCCACGGTCTGGATATAGGTCTGCGCTGCCTCTGGAAGAACATCATAACCACGCCCAGTTGCTTGGGCTTCGCGAGCAACTTTGAGCCAATCACCAAGGTCAAGTGATGCGAATCCAGGAAGTGTGAGCGTTACAGGCTCAGCACGCTCTAACATTGAGAGGTCAGCCGGGAACTCGTGAATTTCAGCGCCATCAACACGGTATCCAACTACGATTTCCAACTTCTCTAATCCTCCGAGGACATCTAACTTAGTCAGAACAACCTCATCGAATCCATTGATTCTCATTGCATGACGAAGAGGAACAATGTCCAACCAACCACAACGCCGCGGTCGGCCAGTGGTTGTCCCAAACTCATGACCTACAGTCCCGAGATGACTCCCTACCTCGTCGTGAAGTTCAGCCGGGAAAGGCCCATGGCCAACTCGAGTGGTGTATGCCTTCACTACGCCGATTGTACGTTCAACATGTCCTGGATGAATTCCCGCTCCATGTGTAGCATTTGCTCGACTCGTGACGGATGAGGTCACAAATGGATATGTTCCCTGCGCGATATCAAGGAGGGCACCCTGAGCACCCTCAAGGAGAATATTCTCGCCTCTCTCAAGCGCATGGTGGACAAGTAGGCCAGTAGGGCGAACTGCTGCCCCAAATCTATCGAAAATCCATTCAAGATCTGCACGCAACGCGTCCTCAGTTATTGAAGGGTCCAAACCAGCCGCCGAAAGTCGTCCATTCATACGGTTAACAATCTGATCAATACGGCTCCCATCAGATAGCACATTGGAGATGTCTACAAAACGAATCCCGACGCGCTCAATGGCGTCACCATAAGTCGGACCAATTCCTCGGCCGGTGGTGCCGATTTCCTTGTCAGCCCCGTCGAGAATACGGTGGTATGGGAGAGTGACATGGGCACGCTCGGAAATGAAAAGGCGATCTCCTTCCGGACGTTCACCTCCGAACTCAAACCAACGATCAAGTTCATTCTCCAACTTCCACGGATCGATAACCATACCTGCACCAAGGACAAGGTTGCAGTGACTGTAAGTAATACCGCTTGGCAAGTGATGGAAAGCCAATTTACGTTCACCGATGACAATCGTGTGGCCGGCATTGGAGCCACCCTGAAATCGAACAACCCAATCCGCTTCTGAGGCCAACTGGTCTACTAGCTTCCCTTTGCCCTCATCTCCCCACTGGGCGCCAAGCACAATCGTCGCAGGCATAGTAGAGGGCCGGAGAGAGAGGCCCTTCAACTCTCCTTCGACGCCCATAGACCACTTTCCATCGTTCCGATGCGGTTATGAAGGGGGCATCGGTCCACCGGCTCATGGCACGATTCCCTGAGGCGGAGAAGCGCAACCTGCACAAGTGGGTCTGCATGCGCTGCTCGGCCACCCACCGTGGCCGTAAACCACGCCCTTGTCGCAAGTGTGGCTACAAGGGTCTTCGACCTAAGATTGTTGAGAAGAAGCAGCGCTGATTCTCTCAATGATTCAACTCGAGATCTAATATCTCTCTGAGCTGACGGACGGTCCGCCACGCATCCTCATGAACTTCACCCTGCGGATTGTAATGCACGCCTCGCCAACCAACATTCTGAGCTCCGATGATGTCACTACCATAACTATCGCCAATCATGACTATGCTTTCATCTGGTTCAAGGCCAGCAAGTTGAGCAGCGCCAAAGAAAGCCTGAGCATGCGGCTTCTTTGCACCCAATTGCTCACTAGTATACATCGCTTCAAAGAATTGAGCCAAACCGCAGCGGGCGAGTTTGATCCTCTGAACCTCCTCAAATCCATTTGTGAGAACCCACATTCGATGGCCCCTTGCCGCAAGTTCGGATAACAGTGCCTCCGATCCTTCGATGAGGGTTGTCTGAAGAGGTGAAACCTCGACATAGTGCACACCAAGAGAAACTGCGAGTTCACCGTCATCACATCCCAAGGATTCCAATGTAAGCCGGAAACGCTCCGTGCGCAATGTGGATTTGTCAATCTCACCACTACGATACAATGCCCAACATCGATCGTTGGCTACTTCAAATGCATTGACCCATTGCTCAGAACTCTCGATACCATGTAAATCGAGCCGGAAATGCTCGAATCCTTCGATAAGGGATTTCTTGGAATTGGCCGCAAAATCCCACAGAGTGTGATCAAGGTCGAAAATTAGGGGAGCAGGACGTTGACCTGATCTGCCCGTTTCGACGGACATGTAGAACTACCAATCGCCTCAGTGGCCCTGGACCTCTTTGAGAAGAGCCTCGATAGCAGTCTGAATCTGGAGGCATAGTGGACCGTAGTGGTGAGGAAGATTTGCATCGTTGTAAATCTCGTCTAACTTGCTGGCAGTCATACCCAAGCGGATATCAAGTTCCTTGCGCTCGTTGAGTAACCATTCAGTGGTAGCCTCATTGGCAGCACGACGAATATTCCGGGGCACTTGGCTGTCCTGCAACTGCTCAAGCACTGTGGCAATCTGTTGAATCCGGGTATTGACGTCGCTCATGGTGAACAACCCTCCTTCGGGGACATTCTTGTCGTGGACGACGACCGATTTTAAGTCCATTGCCTGCGGATGCATGAATCGATATGGAACCCCCTACGCCAGATCAATGGACGGCATTACTCCGTTGTTTCATCCTTCTCCTCTGCATGGCAGGAGCAGCTCTGATGGACCGCTGGCAACGCAGAGTACCTAACGAATGGTGGATCCGATGGGGGGTTGCTATTGGCTTCCTTCTACTAGTGGAAGTAATCCTTCTCGAGGCCGACGTTGCCCTCTTTCTCGGAGCATTTGGGCTCCTCGCATGGTGCTCCGCATCAGTGATTGGGACACCTTCGCTAAAGGATATGAGAGGAGGGTCAAAAATCGATATCTTAGTCGCCGTCTGGTACTTACTAGGGATCACAGGAGCAGGGGCCTCACTATACTTGCATGCCCCCAATGCCATTTGGTCACTCGGCCTAGCTACGGATGCACCCATGTTCCAACTTACAGATATGGCCGCCGTTGAACTCGCCGAGAGTCGTGGCTGGCTTCTACTTCGCCTCATTGGACTAGGAATCGGAATTGGATTCATCGAAATTGCTTGGCGTGTACGGCTATTGCATGGTGGAGCAGATGCGAAGGCGATGATAGTAGTCGCACTTGCCATCCCATGGTGGAATGGTATCGGCCCGTTAGGTGAAACCACTGCAGTACCTCCAGTGGTCTCTGTTCTAATCTGGTCTGCGTTAGCATTCCTCATCTTACCATTCGTCACAATAAGCCGAAACCTCCGCATAGGTCACAGCGGACCATTACGGATGATTTGGCATGCAGAGCGATGGGAACTAGACAAAATTCCAGGACATCATGTCTGGATTCTGAGTGATGTAATTGAGACTGCAGATGGGGAGAGAACGGTGCGAGAACGCATGCGCCCCCGTCGTAAGAGAGTGGATCCGGAAGAACTTTCAGCACATATCCAGCGGTTAAAGGTGGCAGGAGAAACCTCTGCATGGATTACCAAGAAGCACCCCTTCCTAGTATATGTCCTGCCTGCGATACCTCTCACCCTCATTCTTGGCGACCCTGTCGCCACCGTCCTATACAATTTGGGCATATGATTACGCAAGACGCGTATCTGGAACAGATGTCAGCTTGTCAACAACCTTGGATAGGCGATCAACGAGACTATCCTTCTCCTCACTCTGGATGAGGGCGTGCTCAAGAACTTCATCTAATGAATCAACAGGAACAACTTCGACCATGCTAGTGAACTTCTCATCGATAAGAACGTCTTGCATATTGGTCCGAGGAACTATGATTTTCGAGATACCTGATTTCGCTGCGGCTTCAATCTTGGCCGTAACTCCCCCAATCGGGAGCACCTCGCCACGAACGCTGAGGCTACCGGTCATGGCAAGATTTTGATCGATTGGCAACTCCTCGAAAGCACTGATAATCGCAGTCGCCATTGTAATGCTAGCACTGTCACCGTCCACACCGTGAGTGCCTGGAAACTGGACATGAATGTCATAATCAGCAATATCCTTGCCAGTGAGTTTCTTGACAACTGCGTTGATATTGGTCACACTCTCCTTCGCAAGATCAGACAGGCCGCCAGTCGCGTAAACAGCACCGTTGCGCCCTTGGGTGGGTGTCACCAAGGCTTCAACGGGCAGTACTATACCAGAGAAATCGGAGAGACCCGAGTCGGCGCCTAGAACAGCGAGGCCATTGACTCGCCCAACTCGAGCACCTCGATTCACGAGCAGAGAGTACTCGTTCTGCCGCTCAATGAATCGGTCGGCAATTTGCTGCTCGAGTGGTTTTGCAATAATTCTAGCCCTGGCGATGTGTTCTGGCCGGACTATTGGAGCATCCTCCTCCGCTGCGAGATCCCCTGCAACACGGACTAGCCCCCCAAGTTCACGAAGGCGAAGAGTAAGTTTCCCACGACGCCCAGCTCGACGCTGGGATTCCTTGAGAATGAGAGCAACTGCAGCACGATTGAAGTGAGGAATCGGCTTGCCAGACTTCTTGTTCATCTCGTTGCGAACCTCTTGTGAAATAAAGCGGATAAGACGCCTTCGATTGCTGTCCGTATCATCCATTGTTGTATTGACATAGACCTCGTATCCGTAGCCACGAATCCGACTCCGAAGCGCAGGGTGCATGCGCTCCATGGAATCGAGATTTCCTGCTGCTACTAAGATGAAGTCAGAAGGAACTGGCTCCGTCTTGGTTAGAGCTCCGCTACTGCGCTCGCTACGGCCGGAGATGGGTAAGGCCCTCTCCTGCATCGCCGTAAGAAGTGCCTGTTGCTCTTCCATTCGAAGCATGTTAATCTCATCAATGTAGAGCACACCGTAATGCGCACGATGAATCGAACCGGGCTCAACACGCTCGTGAGCCGGAGTGGCAAGGTCGGCTCCAGACTGGAAAGGGTCGTGTCTTACATCTCCTAACAGTGCGCCTGCAAGAGCACCTGTGGCGTCCACGAAAGGTACATCCTCACCGCGTTCATGTTTCACGAGGAGTTTTGGGATGTTGTTCTCATCCGCTGCGGTGAGGCGGGAACGCAGGAAAAAGTAACCAAAGACGAGAATGAAGCCACCGAAGAGTAGAGTCAGAATCTCGCCTGTAGAGATGGTGGATGCAATGAGGATTGCACCAACAAAAATCGCAATGAAGAGAAGTGTCTTGTTTGTTCGTTCTCTCTGCTGACGAATCGTCGCCTTCCTCTCCTTGATGATACGTTCACCACGTCCGGCTGGAACAGTACGGACTTTGGGTTCATTCTCATCCTCTTGATTACGATAGACAAGGATATCCTCCATTTGCTCCTTGGGAAGGAACTCCGTCATGGAGCGAGCAAGCATCGACTTTCCAGTCCCAGGATCACCCATTAGAATCACGTGACGACGCTGCTCTGCAGCCTTGCGAACTACAATGCTCGCAGCATCCTGTCCAATAACCTGATCAACAAGACGATTCGGAAGCGGAACATCCTCGGTGGTCTGAAACTCCTTATCACCGAGTTTGAGTCCATCCACCCACTCTTCCACAGGAACTGAGCAGATTTCTTCCTTCTGAGTCAAGACATCACCTTCGGCCCAGTCGCCTACTTCCGAGGCTTCATCTGACATAAGAGTAGAGTCATCATCTCCATCCATGAACCATCGCCCCCTATCCTCGATACACTCCGCTCAGCGTCGTTTTCATGGGATGGTGGTAGGCTTCATTCTTGAAGGTGCGGACGGAGCCATACGGATCCGAACAGTCACTGGCTACCATTCAAACACGGGTAAAAGACCCGTCTGCGTTCATACGCCACTGGCTTTGATCCAATGCCACGTAAATCGTTGAACCGGCTGCATCTTGAGTATAGGAACCGCCGCCAGGAAGGCCTGTGTAGTCAGCAACATGCGTTGCTGCTGCCATAGGCTGCTGGAAGATTGCGTCAGCGCCACCATACATCGAGTTCGCTACCGTATCAGTAGAGGGTACGGCTGTGCTCCAATCTACAGCTTCAGGGTCAGTGGAACGATTGCGCATTACGGTAATGATGCCGAGTCCTAGTGCACCAAACAAGAATATTGCAATAACTAGGGCTCCCGGCAAGAGTAACGAATTCATGCCTGATGCTTGTGAATCCGCTTCGAACTTCGTTTCATCATTAGGGAAAGCATCTGTATTGTCGCCTACACCATCACCATCAGTGTCAATCGATTCTGCAGGATCGTTCGGGAAGGCGTCTTCTGAATCACTGACTCCATCACCATCGGAATCGATTACAATCTTCTCGACTGCGAAGACACTGTAGGACTTCGTAGTCTTATGCTCGAATCCATCGACGTCGCTTGCAATCACATCGAGTTTGACCTCGTCGCCTGTCCGCAGGCCTTCAGTGTAGACAGACTGTAGAAGGAAGGACTGGTCGAATCCAGGCGCTTGACCTTGACTGTGACAAGTACCAACAATACTGTTGCAAATCTGCCAAGTAAGTGCTACTTCCTCAAAATTCACCGAGCCCGTGTAGGACACTATGTAGGTAGGATGCGTACCATACTCCATGCCATCGTAGACAGCCTGAAGGTCGCCACCCTGTCCTTCATCCCAAATCATTGGGAGATCGCCAATGACCTCCACTGTGAATTGATATTGATTGATTGCGCCAGAGGGATCTGAAACGCGCACCTGAACTACCTGCATACCAGATTCGGCCCATTGCATCTCATACACTCCGATAGCAACTGGAACCACGGAACCCGGCTCTGCTCCAGTTACAGTAGTGAAGATATCATCTTGATTGTCATCGACATCTGAAACATAGTCGGCGACATTGAGTGTGTAGGTTTCGCCGGCCTTGATACGGAGACCATTCAGATTGGTCACATCGAATACTGGGGCGTCGTTAAGGGCACGAATGATGACTGCCAAGGTCGTGTCTGTGCTCTGTGTTGCATCACTAGATCGGAGAGTGATTAGGACAGTACCTGTGACATCGCTATCCACAGTTGCGATGTTAATTGTCTGGTCAACAATCTCAGCAGAGATACGATCTGCAGGATCAATACTTACCACATGAACGCCGAGAGCACGAATCTCAGTATTGGATACCGTTACTCCGGAGTCATCAGTATCAGAGAGATACTGTGTAAGCGAAACTGCGACTGAACCACCTTCATCGATAGTCTGGGCAGGAATAGAAGACCATGTTGGGGCCCCATTCGGGATGACTGTGAAGAAAACAGTGCCAGTATTGGTGTCTTCACCATCACCGATAGTCACTTGGATCCCCTGGTCACGGATATTACCCTGAGCGTCACGATCTACTGAATCAAACAACACATCCATCTCCATCGCAGATGCATCCCATGCGATGAAGTTCGGAGAATTACTCGTTACAGTTAACTGATTCAAGGGAGTCTCAGCGTCACTGATAATCCCAGACATTGAGATGGAATCCTGCACACCTACCTTCACGATTGGTACGCCAGAGAACTGTGAACTGCCCGAAGTGAGGACGGTTGGAAGTCCGTTTAGAAGAGAGAAAGCATCCTCAGTGAGGAGCCAATTTGAGACCTGGTTGCGAGAATCAGTCCAACTAGTACGGATGTCGTAATCACCGCTTCCGGCAACTACAGGAGGTGTGACTGAAGCGATGAAGCGAGCGTTACTACCCTCGCCTACAGGCCCAGAACTGACCGATACCCACGAAGATTCCCACTCCTGGGAGGTCGAGTGCTTGACTTCCATGACAGGTGTCATCGAATCCAAGTCATCGACAGCATCGTTCGGGATCGCCGTCAAATCGAAGTCGAGGCTCCCGCCGCGAGAGATAGTGGTGCTGACCCCATTAGCGACCGGCATGACCGCGGTTGGTGCGGCGTCATGGTCAATCGTACCACCCATCACATTGTTCGCACCATTACCATCTTGGACGGTAATACGGGCACGGAAACGAGTCAATCCATTGTCCTCAATGGTCTCCGAAGAGGAATCCCAAGTCGTTGAGAATGACTGTGAAGCACCGACTCCAAGCGACTGGATGCTCATAGTGTCGACAAGGGTCTCCTGAACACCATCGACCTTGTAAATTGATATTGATTCACCATTGTTCGCGGAATAGATATCGACGCCGATGTTCCTGATACTAACATCGATACCAACTTCATCGCCAGCAATAATTCCATCGAAACCAGCGTTATTCTCGACAGTCATGGTGTCAATCTTCACATCAATTGCAGGTTGCATTGTGCTGTCTGTTGCTGCATAGACGTTGGCGTTGTAGGAATTCGTACTCCATGTGGAGTAAAGTGCTGCAACCGTATTGAGGTTGGACATACCGCCATTAACGAGATTAATTGGAACATTCGTCCATGTCGTAGTCGTCCATTGGTTAGCAGTGATTGAGATTGTATTGAATCCGGTGCCACCGTTAACAGTGCCACTATTGCTGGCGTAACCATTGTTGTTGAGAAGCCATGCTTCCCAGCAGTTGCCTCCCTTGCTACCATCATTGTAACCGTGTGAATTGCAGACCTCTTCAGTCACAGCTGCATACAAGATTAGATTGGATGCCGGTGTTCCTGAACCAACGTAGGTGGCAGCAACCGAGATATCTGCGGTGCCATCGCCATTATCGATCTGGCTGATAGTCATGCCATAATCTGCAGCTGTCGAATGCATCTGGCCACCACTGGAGATGTAACTATCGTAGCAGGTATTGGAACCGCAACCAGATTGTTTCTGCTTGTCACCGAAAACTACCTTCGGTGCACCGCTCGTCTCCTGGAGGTGGTTTACGCCATAAATCGGAGCAATGTTTCCGGACTCTGCATCTGCTGTGTTCCCGTAGGATGCGGAATGGTAGGAGATGTAAACGAACTTGTCAGGCAGGGAATTCTTTGCCTGCTTGAGGGCCGGGCTCCCGTAATTGTAGCAATAGGGGCAGTTGTCAGATGTCAGATACTGCGCGAACACTGTGTGCCCAGGGTCGCTCGGGGCATTCAAAACAGCAGGCTCCTCAGCAAGAGGGAGGGGGGATTCCTGTATCTCAAGAGGTGAAACAAGAAGGGTCATGGCCATCGTAACCATGAGGAATGTAAGGGCAGTCGAGGTTACCTTTCGGTAGAGCATGTTAGATTCATGTTAATTCTGTGTATAAAATTTCGTGACCCGTGTCCATTGTAACATCTACTGTCTAACAATGCGCGGTTTGAAGTCCTCAAGACATCGCACACCCATTGATGGAACCCCCAAATCTGGTCCTACTCCGCGAGGAAAATGGGAAGGTGTTTACCGTCGAGATGGCAGGAGGGGAACGAAGGATACGAGGTATTGGCCGCATCAACCCGGAGGTTACACTCGCAGGATTGGAAGTCGGAGATAGGATCAAAATCGGGACGAAGATATTCACCCGAATTCAACCAGGCCTACCTGAACTCCGCACCTCCATGGCACGGAGAGCACAAGTTATCACTCCAAAAGATGCAGGATTCCTCATCGCTTGGATGGGTATAGGCCAGGATGATCGAGTCCTAGAAGCAGGATTTGGGTCAGGTGGTCTCGCAATGCATATTGCTCGTGTTCTCGGACCAAGCGGGCACCTGATCTCTGTCGAACGTAGAGATGAACATGCGGAAGTAGGAGAAATCAATCTACGTCGCTGTCAATCCACATTCAGTGACATGTGTTCATGGTCACTTATCCATGGAGATGTTGCAGATGTCACCGAAGAAATTCGAAACATCGCTGACGAAATTGATGCTGCGATTCTAGACATGCCAGAGCCATGGTATGCAATCCCATCTGTAGGAAATCTACTCCGAGTTGGAGGGCGGCTTGCGTGCTATTGCCCATCACCAGATCAGTTGGCTACCTCATGGAGCTCAGTTGAGGAGGCTGGCCTAACGGTAGAATGGGCTGGCGAAATGATCGAGAGACGATGGGCACTCACTAAGCGAGGAGGAGTGAGACCAAGTAACACTCCAATTGGGCACACTGCCTTCCTTCTAATCGCCGTCAAGGCTCCCGATGAAGAAGAGTGAATACTACTCAACGACACGAACAATCTCCGTGCATGACGGGCATCGGAAACGGAATGGGGGTGTTTTCCCTTCTGGAAGTTTGGAACGAGTATTACAAAACGGGCAAGAGGCTGCACCATCTTCTCCCGGTCGAACCTCCCCATCTTCGAGAGGATTGATCTCAACAGGAGGCGTACTTTCAGTTTCAGCAATCATCGATTCAATACGAGCATCAGCACTGGCTTCAGCAGCAGCAATCTTCTCTGCCGAACGGCGGCGTGTAGAACGTAGAATTTGTAACAGGAGCATTGCAAGGACATAGCCACCCATCAAGACGAAGATGCTAGTCATATTGTCTATCTCAGCTCCAAAAGGAAGTGCAATGCCCGTCGGAGGAACGGGTTCATCTTCGATGAATAGAGCCAACGAAGACAAGGACACTTCTCCGGCACCACCGTTCTCTGAGGCAGTTAGCACAACCTCGTATGTACCTTGAGACAAACCATTGCTAACTAGAGTGAGTTCCATAGTGACACTCTCTCCAGGTGCGAGATTGTATGCAGGAATTGCCGAACCAATCGGAACAACATTCCAGGTTCGGATGAGTCCGTTGTTCACAGCGTCACCCGTTAGTATCAGGATTCCGCTGCGGTTCGTGTTCCCAGTATTTTCCACCTTGAGGAGCATGGTCAATGACTCACCATTCCGAACAATAAGGCCACCATCATTGAGTAGCACCAAGTCTAGCAATAATGCACCGTTCGCTCCGAAGGCTTCGGGTAGAGTGACTTGGCTTGTTGCCGAAGTGACCTCGGTGGGTAGATCCACTGGCCTAACATCGACGAGGACATCGTGGACCCCTGCGATAGCGCCTGCCGGAGCGGAACAATATATCACAACCTCCAACGAAGAAGCCGCTGGGACATTAAGCGCAGTGTTTTGTAGAGCACATTCGAGATCAGAGGTGACCTCAAGACGATAATCCAAAGAACGATCTGTTGGATTGAACACGATAGCTGAGAAGCTCTCGACCTCATCATCCATGACCAAGGCCGAGGGAGTGACAGTTAGAGTTGCAGCAAGTGACCCAGAGATTGACTCAAAGGAAACCGTGGAGGAATACTCTGGCCCCGTAGATGACGATGCAGACACCACAATAGTGCCTAGAGCAGAACCCTTGGCACGTAGTTCAATCTCTGTGGATTCACCTACTCCAAGCGTTACAAGGCTCTGGGACAACTCTGTCTGCAAGCCGTTGGGCGACTGTGTGATAGAGACCTCAAACACCCCCTGAGCATTTCCACCATTGGCAAGAGTGATGCCGACTGTCGTCCAAAGATCGGCGACAACAGGGATTTCTGAAACACCGGATGCGATGAGTGGCTTGCCTCGAGAATTTACGATTAGAGAGACGCTAACCCGATCTGTTGCGGAAGTATCTCCAGTTGCATCATCAGTTGAGTCCACAGCGTCCTGGTGCTGGAAATCGAAGTCAAGGGACGTATCGATTGAGGAGGAATCAACATCAGCCTCAAAGAGAACATGAAGGGTATGAGTATCTCCCGGCGCCACAGAGAATGTGTGGATCATCGGAGATATCGTCACACCAGGTGGAGGCGTTGACGTCATGAAATCAACCGTGTTCTCAGTGGTACCAAGATTCTGAATCTCAAACGATAACGTGGTTGACTCCCCCGGGTCCAACGATACCAATGTACCATTGAGTGCACTAGCCGTAATATCAGTCCAATGAGGGTAATCTAGATTCAATGAGGCATTACTGCTTACGGCACTATCAATCACAATGGATGTGCCGATTCGGTCAGTGGAGAATATTGGCACAAACCACTCAGAGTGAAGTGACTGAGATTCAGCCGAATCAA
>CEOP01099598.1_pt1 | contig 35853 bp, 31 predicted proteins | sample 361301 | NCBI WGS metagenome assembly CEOP01 (sample SAMEA2619548, study PRJEB7988) | marine metagenome | biome: marine biome (ENVO:00000447); feature: deep chlorophyll maximum layer (ENVO:xxxxxxxx); material: "saline water (ENVO:00002010), including plankton (ENVO:xxxxxxxx)" | depth 55 m
GTAGTTTTAGAATCTCATCTTAATGCTGGAGGAGTTGCACATGGAGGACTTCATGCTACAATGCTGGATACTGCACTAGGAGGGTCATTAGTTTCAATGATAAAGAAAGAGGAGTGGTGTGCTACTGCCCAATTAGACATTTCTTACATCAATCCAGCATATTTAGGGACAAGATTATTGGCAGAAGGAAATGTAATAAGGCGTGGTAAAAATATCGCTCATTGTGAAGGAATTTTAAAAGACTCAGATGGAAAAATAATAGCTTCTGGAAAAGGAACTTGGGTAATTTGGAATAAAAAACCTGATAGTCTGATATAATTTTAACACGATTAGGGGTATAATTCATTAATCACTCCCTTTCTAGTGAATACATGGCTCGTTCCGATTCTATGATGTGGTTCATAGTTGGCTTTGCCCAATTAATAATTGCCAACGAGATAGAAAAGGGTTTTTTCAATATGTTATTCAGTACTACTGGAGGAAGCTCTCTTGTAGTGGGCCTTTATGTATTATTATTCATCGCTAGGCATTCTGAAGAATTTACTGATGCATATTCAAAATTTGAGAAAAGTGAACTCAAAAGAGATGAAAATGGAAGTTTAACGATTACTAATGGGGACTCAACAGTCAAGAAAGGAATGGGTATTGCTATTCCTGCCTCGATAACATTCATTTCTGCTATTGTATGGCTTGCTACGCTTTGAAGGAGGTGTATTCCATTGGATAAAAATCCACATGAGAGTATTGTGGATAAGGTGGTGAACAATCCAGCATATGAATTATTAGGAGGTTATCAATTATTTCTCCGGAGAGTTACGATTCCAATAATACTCGTATTGATTCTATTACTTTCATACACATTATTTTCGGGTTTTACAAATTCTGATAATGCTACAATTTTGGCTTTTGGTTTCACGGGTTTATTATTGGGGCCAGTTTTAAACCTTGATCGTCTTTTGGCGCAATGGTTAAAATAGCCTATTTCCTTACTTTTTTTATAATCTAGCCGAATATGTCAAATGTCAAGTACATTTAGACATGTATTAATGGGTTTATTAGATGAATTGATTTTTGATTTTTTAGGTTTAGAATCTCCAACTTTACTTGAGCTAATTTTTGCCGGCTCTGCAGTAATCGGAGGTGGTCTATTTTTATTCTGGTTTGCTCTTGTGATGATTGGTGGAATAACTGCGGATATTTTCGATGGAGTATTCGGGACAGATATAGATGCAATAGGTGCCGATGCTTCATTCAAAGCTTTAACTTTTCAAGGAATCATGGCTTTTTTAATGTTTTTCGGACTTGGTGGTCTATTTGTATTGAAATCTGATGGAGGTAATGCTATTGCAATAGTAGTTGGAGGAATTACGGGATTTGCTTCCATGGTTGGAACTGGTAAATTATTTGAATTCTTTATTGGCCTTCAGGCAGATGGTACTGTTAATATAGCAAGTGCAGTCAATGCAAAAGGAACTGTTTACCTAGGTATTAGTGAAGAAAATATCGGTCAAGTACAAGTTAACGTAGGTGGAACTTTGAGGACTTATCCAGCGCGCTCTTTTGATAAAACTTCAATTGATACGGGAGTAATGATACAAGTAAAGGAAGTTGTAGCTGGTGTATTAATTGTAGAAAGAATTTAGTTTTATCTTTTATTTCATCCCCATTCGGCGAAGCATTCATCACTGACCACTGCCTCATGAGGCTGGAGATATAGAGGATGGTAGTATTCGAAGTAATGCAAGAGAGTTCTGATAGTGACGGTGCTGGAGCATTATTGATAATCATGCTTTTTGCAATGATATTAGTTTTTGCTGCTACTATAATGTTTTTCGCCCAGAGATATAAAAGATGCCCTCCTGATAAAGTAATGGTAGTCTATGGGCGAACAGAAAAAGGTAGGGCTTCTAAAACCATCCATGGAGGTGCAACTTTAGTTTGGCCATTAATTCAAGATTATGCTTTCCTCCCGTTGACGCCCATAACAATCCAGATACCACTCGAAAATGCACTATCTCTTCAGAATATCAGAATAAGTATTCCCAGTACATTTACAGTTGCTATAAGTACAGACCCTCCAGTAATGTCGAATGCAGCCAATAGATTACTAGGACTCAGTATCGTAGATATTGAATCAATGGCGGCAGATATTATTCTTGGACAACTCCGTTTAACTGTAGCTTCTCTAACAATTGAACAAATAAATCAGGATCGAGAAGCCTTTTTAGCTGAAATACAAAAGAATGTTGACACCGAGCTTTTGAAAATTGGTTTGTATCTTATCAATGTTAACTTGGTTGATATTACTGACGACTCACAATATATCGAAAGCATAGGTAAGAAAGCTGCATCCCAAGCTCGCGCTAATGCAGATGCAGATGTCGCTAGAGCGAAACAATATGGAGCAACCGAAGTTGCTAGAGCAAAGAAACTAGAGGATGAAGCAGTCGCTCAAGCAGAGGCTGAAGGTTTGATGAGTGTAAAAAAGGCAGACGTGGATCGTAGGATGTATGTTGAACAGCAAGAAGCAGAAGCTATTACTGGAGAAAATACGGCTAGAGCTTCTATTGCACGTTCTAATGCAGACTTAGCAATTGAACAGGCTAAGGCAAAACAGTCTGCAGAAGTTGAACAAGCAAAAGCAGAGGCCGAAATTCAAAGAGCTAGATTTATAGAAACAGAAGAAACTCTACGTGCACAAGAAATTGTTCGTGAAGAAATTCAGAAACAACAAATAGAAATTGCTGCTGCTGCAGAAGCAGAACGTATTCGTGTTGTGGCACAAGGTGAAGCGGACGGATTACTTGCAAGGTATACTGCAGAAGCAACTGGTGTTCAAAGAGTTCTGGAAGCTAAAGCAGCCGGTTATTCAGACTTAGTAAAAAGCGCATCAGGGGATGCTAAGGCAGCAGCTACTCTCTTAATGGTTGAGAAAATAGAGGCAATGGTCGCTGCTCAAGTTGAAGCAATAAGAAATATTAAAATTGATAAAGTTACAGTTTGGGATGGAGGAAATGCATCTGGCGATGGATCTTCAGCGACAAGTAATTTTGTTAGTAGCTTAGTACAAAGTTTACCGCCGATTCATGATGTAGCAAAGATGGCTGGAGTAGATTTACCAGATTACTTAGGCTCAATAAATGAACTATCTGACGATTCATGATATTTATAATCGTCATCCTCTTGAATAACCTGTTCATCGGGAGACTATGATTGAGGGAGACATTGTTATCTTAGGAGGTGCCAGAACTCCTTTTTGTGAATGGCTAGGGGGAAAAAGAGGAGATGGAAAAACAGGTGGATTATTATCCTCAATCTCTGCTGAAGAATTAGGCTCAATAGCAATAAAAGGAGCATTAAGTAAGACAAATACTGATCCATCATCAGTTGATCACGTAATTATGGGAAATGCATTACAGACTTCTGATCAAGCTATTTTTGGAGCAAGACATTCAGGGCTAAAAGCAGGAATTCCTCAAGAAGTACCTATGTTAACATTAAATCGTTTATGTGGTAGTGGGGCACAATCTATAATTTATGGCGCTCAGTTGATACTTTTAGAAGAAGCCGAAGTAGTAGTTGCAGGGGGAATGGAAAATCTTAGCCAAGCACCTCATGTTTTGAGAGGGTTGAGGGATGAATATAAACTCGGTAGATCTCCAAGGAAAGGTGAGGAATTATCAAAAGATATGGAAGATTATTTATTTACCAATCTGAAAGACAAAATACCTGGATATTTCATGGCCCAGACTAGTGATGAATTATGTAGTCGTTCTGGAGTAACTCGTCAACAGGCTGATGAATTCGCAATGTTGAGCCACCATAGAACGGAAAAAAGTATAGACTCAAGAATCTTTGAAAATGAAGTTATAGATGTAATAACTCCTGATGGAATCGTTAGTGTTTCAGATGAGGATCATTTTGTTAGAGGGACCACTTTGGAATCACTAACAAATCTCAGGACCCATTTCGGTCCTGACTCCCTTGTTACTGCAGGTAATGCTTCTGGGGTCGTTGATGGCGCTGCTGCAGTGATATTAAAATCAGCTAAAAAAGCATCTGAAGATGGTGATGAACCATTAGCAAGAATAGTTTCTTGGGGGGTAGTCGGACTAGATCCTGCCATAATGGCTTACGGGCCGGTTCCTAGTAGTCGATTAGCTCTAGAGCGTGCAGGACTCAGTGTTCAGGATATTGACAGATGGGAAATAAATGAAGCTTTTTCAGGACAATTAGTTGCTTGTGTAAAAGATCTAGAAATAGATATTTCTAAGGTTAACGTAAATGGAGGGGCCGTTGGCTTAGGACATCCTCTTGCAGCAACCGGTACAAGACTGGTTTTGACATTGGCACATGAATTAAGAAGATGTAGAGGAAAATATGGTGTAGCAACAGCATGCATTGGAGGCGGTCAAGGAATTGCAATTATTTTGGAATCAATTATATAATTCCAAAAATATCTAAAATATATCTAATTAAACTTCCAAAAACAGCTAATAAAAACGGATAAGTTAACAATCTTTGAGGGATTAATTTTATTGCAGTTCTCGAACCAAGCCATGAAACTAATGGCATCATGATGGCAAAAATGATTATGAAATACCCCATTTCTCTCCAAAATTGTACTCCAGTCCCATCGATAATTAGATGAGAAATAATTCCAACAGGTATCATTAACATTACTATATGTGCGGATGTTCCTGCAGTATAATGAGGTTTCCAAGAGAAAAGTGTGCGATGAAATGTGACAAGTAACATTCCACTTCCCATCCCTAATGCACCTGAAACCATACCAGCAACAAAACATAAAATTTTATATTTATTCATGATTTCTGAAGTAATTTCATCCGGTGAGATTTCTTTAGTCTCGCCCACTCTGTTATCTCCAACTATTTGTTTCATAGTTCTCATTATTACCCAAATTAGTAGTAAGGAGGCTGCTATCTTTATTGTGAAATCACCGACATGTACAATTAAAAAGTAACTCATTATAGTTCCCGAGACTGCCCCTATTAAGGCAGGTAAAACTCCATGTTTTCCAACTGAAATTATGGCATATCCTCCTTTCATATGGGCCATTCTACTACCAGAAGATACCATAAGAATTAAAATTAAAGAACCCAAAACTGATAATGAAATGTCCCAACCTACAATATAATGTAAAATTGGCATATAAAGTACTCCTCCGCCAAGCCCTAATGGAGAAAAAAGAAAAGCAGTAGTGACAATTAGTGATATTGCCAAGATTATTTCTAATTCCATGTCTTTACCCTTCTTCTTTAATATACCAATTTTCCTTTTGTGGCGATAATGGTCTTTTCATCCACAATGGTCTACGTTCTCTTCGAGGATGAGTCTCTCTTTCCTTAGCCCATTTGTTCCATTTTTTATAATACTCAAATGACTTATTTGTATCTACTTCTATATCGCCATATTTTTCATCAGAATTGGGTTTACTCAATTTAACTTTCTGTAACCAGCAATGCGCTCCACTTATTGGATCCGGTTGAACGGCATGAGTAATATTTTGATGAACCCCTCCATCTCTCCACCATATTCTATTAGTGTCTGGATCATCTGATTTCCATGATTCTATTCCTTTTATAGTGCTCATTCGCCATTTACCATCACCTCTATCTTGAATATCAACAGTATTGGTAAGAAAACGATTTCCTGAATCTTGATTTCTTCTCCATCTTCCTATGTGGTGTGAACATCCAACAACTCCTGGTTTAATCGATTCAGTAACCCAAACTTTGTCAACAAACCATCCTATTTCAGTTTCTATTTTCAACAATTCTCCATCTTTGACATCTAATTTTTTAGCATCCTTGGGATGTAACCAAATTGGATTCCTGTGAGCTATTTCCACTAACCATTTAGCATTAGCAGACCTTGAATGTATGTGTTGAGGAAGCCTGAAATTAGGTAAAAGACAATATTCATCATCGCCTTGAAGGTTACTCGGATGGACTTGACTATTTATTTTATAATGAGGTATGGTATGTTCAGGATAGCCGAATTCTTTCATAGTTAAGGAATAAAATTCCTGTTTCCCTGAAGGAGTAGGCCAACCTTCTTGCTCGTGTTTTTTGTATGTCGCAGGCTCAATCAAAAACGCACCATGTTTTCGCATATACTCCAAAGCATCCAAATCTTCTTTCTCTGCTGCTTCATTCAATCCTGGTACACGTTCAAAAGTATATTTATAATACTCATCAATTGTGATTTTTTCATTTTCTCTGTAGGGGCTCATGAAATGGTCTCTTATACCCATGGTCCCATCATCTATTTTCCAAGATAATTCTATCCAAAATTCATCTTCTTCCCATACTTCTCCTGGATTAATTTCATGTGTAAACTCTACATTTTTTCCTTCTCTACGAGAAAATTCTCTTAGTACTGGTTGTCTAAATGCCACCCACTTTCCAGCTGAAGTAGCATAAGAATTTATATCGTGACGTTCAGATGCATGCCCCATTGGCAAGACATAATCAGCGAAAAATGCTGTCTCATTCCATGTCGGCGTTAACGCTATATGGCATCCTAGAGCTTCCTTATTTTGTAACATTTCTATCCAAGTAAAACCATCTGGGTATGTCCAAACTGGATTAAATACTCTAGTAAAATAAACATCCATTTTCCCCCTGCCCTCTTTAATCATGTGCGGGAGTATATGACTCATTTCAAAATGAGATAATGTATATTCAGGAGGAAAATGTAATTCATTCCATCCATCTGGATCAGGAGGATTATTAAATAATTCAGGTTTAAATTTGGCCCAAGAATTGGGCGCTGTACCTCCTTCTGTTCCAACAGAACCGGTTAAAACATTTAGGAAATGTAAAGTCCTACTCACTTGCCAACCACCTAAGTTACCAATTGCAGCAGCCCTCCAAACATGAGTACACAATCTACTTCCTGCTGAAGCTACAATTTCACCTGTTTCTATTACTTGTTCCACAGGTATGCGGCATTCAGAAGCGGCATACTCTGGCGTATATTTATCATATTCATCTAGTAATAATTCAATAAATCTATCAAAATTACAATCTTCTTTTGGATGTTCCGCTTTAATCCACTCATCCCAGTTGACCCATTTTTCCAAAAATTCACGATCATATAATTCCTTTTCTAGTATCATTTTCGCCCAGCATAAGAATAATGCTGGTTCAGAACCCGGCCATGTAGGTAGCCAATGATCAGCCATTGCAGCAGTATTTGATAATCTGGGATCTATCACAATCAATTTCGCACCTTCCATCATCCCTTCTAAAATTCGTTGAGCATGTGGATTGAAATAATGTCCAGTTTCTAAATGCGATGAGGTTAATAGAATGACTTTTGCATTGGAATGATCTGGAGACGGGCGATCATGTTTGTGCCATAATGCGTACCCAGTTCTTGCACCAGCTGAACAAATATTTGTGTGAGAATTATGTCCATCTACTCCCCATGCTTTCAACACCCTATTTGTATAGCCTTCATGACCCGGCCTTCCTACATGATAAACCACCTTATCTTTAGCACCGCTCTTCAAAGAGGATCTTATTTTACTGGCAATATCATCTAATGCATCTTCCCAACTAACTCTTTCCCACTCGCCAGATCCTCTTTCTCCCTTTCTTTTCAATGGGTATAATATTCTCTCAGTATCATTAATCTGATTTATTGTTGCAGGACCTTTAGCACAATTCCTTCCTCTAGATCCGGGATGATGAGGGTTTCCTTCAAATTTACTTACTTTTCCTGTTTCTTTATCTACATAAGCCATTAAGCCACACGCAGACTCACAATTAAAACAGGTCGTAGGTACTAGTGAATATTTCCTCTCAATTCTCTTTGGCCATGCCTGGGCATCAAACTCGATATGATTATGCCAATCATTCGATGAAGGGTATTTCCTTAATTCTCCATTTACCTTAGATTCAATTCTTTCTCTGGACAAATCTGGTATAATCTTTAATTTTACAGCAATTCGTTCTATTATACTGTCTTTTTTCATTATAATTTCACCTAAGTTAGAGATTCCATTTGTGGTTTGATTATCATATTCTTACCTTCGTACCAGTAAAATATCAATATTCCAAGGCCAACTAAAACATATTGTATTTCATTGTAGTTGGATATTATGGCTAAAGATGCAACTCCAATTAATACAGTGTCCATTAAGAATCTAAGTGGAAGGATTTTATCTTTTGACCATGACCTACCTTTTGCTTGTTGTAGTAACCAAGCAGTATAAATTCCTGTCAATAAAGAGATAGGTATGCCAACAATAGCTATTACTTTAAGATAAATCAAATCTAAATCTAAAATAAGAAGTATCATAGTTACAAATAATACTCCTCCATATGCTGAAAGAATATAAGCTCCTTTTACTAACCATGAATCCCAATTAGGTCTAAGCATGACATATAGAAATCGTTCTGGTCTATCTAAATCCATTACTAGCAACACTCCTGTTATAGCCAAAAATAGTAGACTAGTGCCGATTACAGGCCACCAAAGTCCGTAATCAGATAAATCATAATCTAATACTAACCACGCTATCATTGCTACAAAATAAAGTCCGGCAGAAATCGCCTTTGTCCATATGTATGCAGAAACTTCCCACCCCCATAAAACTCCTTTACTTGGTTGATCATAAGTCCTTTTTGTGTTTGATTCAACATCTTTATCTAATTTTTCCATAACATCTCTGATAATGGCCCTATCTCTTGGATTTGATGATTTGGCTTTTTTTTCCAATGCTAATTGCACTATCATGGAATTCGTATCGGCCCCTGACAATCTTTCTTCTGCATACTTAGCATAATGTCCGACACCAGAAACTTGCTCACTCCATACATAGGTCTGAGTTCTTTCTGTCGCTAAAGGATCTAACATTTCTGGGCTTGCATCAATATAAAATAAATTAGGTTTAGCGCCAGATTCTGGTTTTCTGACACTTACATCATGCTGCTTAATGTAATTTGATATTGAAGAATTTTCTTCATCTAAATCGCCAGAAATAATTGCTTCTGTAGGGCATACAATTACACAAGCAGGCTCATATGATTGCTCAATTCTATGTGCACAGTAATTGCATTTTGCTGCCGTACCTTTATTTGGATCTATGTATAAAGCATCATAAGGACATGCCTGCATGCATGATTTACAACCTATGCATCTATCGTCATCAAAGTCAACTATCCCATCTTCACGAGTAAATAAGGCAGTAGTAGGGCATATTGTAGTACAAGGCGAGTCCTCACAATGATTACATCTATGTACTGAAAACTCTCTTGAAGTATTTGGATATTGTCCGGTTTCTATGTATTTAACATGAGTTCGATTGACGCCGAGTGGTACTTCATGTTCAGATTTACATGCAACAGTACATGCATGACATCCTATGCATTTTCTATTGTCAATTACAAAACCGTAGTTAACCATAATATCACACCCTAAAGGCTCAGTACCAGCCCTATTATTCCTACTGTTCCAATCCATGCTCCCAATGAGGAACCTAAATTACCGAACGTAGTAACAAGTAAAATTTTTCCAACATTATTTTTCCAAAATAATGACATATCGTCTAATTTCAAAAAATCCTGAGCGTCTTTTCCTGTTGGAGGTACCATTTTGAACTGTGTATATCCTGCAAACCATCCTGCCGCTAATGTTGGATTAAGAGAAGTAAAAGGAGATGCAAGAGCGCCTACTATTACTGATAGTGGATGTCCTCTAGCAATTATTATGCCTAAACCTGCAAATGCCATATTTAGTATCAACCAGGTTTTTGCAATCTCCTGTATCTCGGACATCTGTCCATTATAAGCAAGCCAACCTATTGCTGAAAATATTATTAAAGGTACTAATAACATAATAATTCTTGGCCATCTGGCTTTATTAGGGATTCTATCTAATTGATGTAGAATTTCTTTCGAATCATTTCTTTCTTTCATTAGATTTTTCTTTATACCATTAACGTGTCCTGCACCAACTACTGCTAAAATTTTCCCTTCTGTTCTTATCTGACGAATTTTTTCAGATAAATAAATATCTCTCTCGTCGATTAAAGTATATCCTGCTCCAGGGGCTATTTTGCGTGCCTCTTCTAACATATTGCTTAGCATATCTGAATCTTCTAATAGTTCGTCTATTTCAATTTCTTCATCTTCTTCGGCCCATAGCATTGCATAGAGTACCTTCCATTTTTCCATGAATTTCATTTTTTTCCAAGCCCTTCTCAGCGTTGTGGCGACATCACGATCTATTAATTCAAACTTAATTCCGTTTTCTTCTGCAGCATTTACTGCTGCCAATAACTCTGCACCAGGTTTTTCTCCTGTAGTGAGCCCCATTCTTCTTTGCTCTGCAGCCAAAGCAGATTGTAAAATTACCATTGGAGCTTTACCGTCTTTTACTATTTTCAAAAGCGTTTCAGACTCTAATTTCTCAGGTTCTTTCAAAGCCTTTAATCTAGATTCACACAGTTCCACTGCTATAATCTCAGGACACCATTCTTCAATTTGTGATAGTACAGTTTCGATTGATTTCTTACTTATATGGGCCGTACCAACTATTCTTAGATTTTCATCAAAATCAAATATATCGCCAGATAAATTTTCTGACATCAGGCTCACTCCAATGCATACATTGTTCTATATAAGTCGTAATGCTCACTAACATCATGCACCCTGAGTATATCTACTTTTTTTTCTCGCGCCATTGCCGCAACACCCAATGTACCTGCGAGCCTATTTTTGATTTCATCTCTTCCTAATAAATCTTCAAACATTTTCTTCCTACTAACTCCCCACATTAATGGCATAGCATCATCAGAAATAATCTCTCTACCAGCTGAAAGGAGTTTTAAATTATGTTTTAGAAGTTTTCCAAATCCTATTCCTGGATCATTTATTATTTTTCTTTTATCTACACCTGCCTGAATTAATTCCTCACTAACATCTTTCAAGTCTTGTTTAACCTCCTGTATTACGTCCCCATATGTAGGGTCATTTTGCATATTTCCTGGTAATCCTTTCATATGCATAATACATATAGGACAATTATTTTCCAAAATCACATTTTTCATTTCAGGGTCTGATAATGAAGATATATCATTAACCATATCTGCTCCATATTTTAATGCACTCAATGCAACTTGAGATTTCCTAGTATCTATTGATATGCCTATATTAGGTAGTTCATCTCTAATAATTCCAATGGCTCCAGAAACTCTATTCATTTCTTCTTCTAATCTTACTTCAGAAGCACCAGGACGCGTTGATTCACCACCTACATCTATCCAATCAGCACCATTCTCAGCCATCATTATTGCTTTCTCTGATATTTTTTCTAAACTATTCGACCTAGATTCTTTAAAAAAGGAATCTGGAGTGATATTTATGACGCCCATTATTCGGGGAAAGCCATTGTCTCGGCATTTTATAATAGGTCGCCAGTCAGCCATCTTATCCTCCTATCCTACGTATCCTTTATGATGTGGCAGACATGCAACCCTGTAATGGCTATGGGAGAGGACATAGGTGATGAACTCTTACAAACTACAAGTGGGCTATCTAATAATCAGGCTCCAGATGGACAAACGCTATTGATAATGGATTCAATAATACAGAGATTAAAACCAAAAGACTCACATCACGTTAGAGAAATGATAAATCAAAGAGGATTGATGTCAGGAGCATTAATGATGACTAGCGCTTTATTTTGGTGGATATCGATAAAAAAAGGTGGAAATACGGTCAATGATTCTGAAATCCCCTCCTCTATGATCGGCCAATTTGGATTTGAAACTCTAAGTCTAGTAGTTGCTGTGATAATTTTTGTATCAACTTTTGTCGTTGTAATGGGAAGGGAAAAAGGAAATGCTACTATTTCAAATATAGGCGGCTTATTAATCGTCCTTGGAATATTCTACATACTAGAGCCATTAATTCTTCATTACGATGAATTAGGTGCCGAATCTGCTTTATTTGCTTCCGGAAGACTTTTTACACTCTCAATTATGGTATATTTGGGCTCAAAATTCTTTTTCGATGCCTTACTCCTTCAATGGGTCAGTTCAAGTATGCTTAATATGGATGTGAATATTTCTACACCTTTTGAAATCACTGGCGATCAGGGGCATACTGATGAAGAGGGGCCTTACGCATAACTTCTATGTCATCTGTAGGGGCCAATGATATTTCTGTCCTTAGACTTGGTCATCGCAGGGAAAGAGATAAGAGAATAACATCTCATTTGGGCCTTACAGCCCGCGCATTTGGTGCTGATAAGATAATCTTATGTGGAGAAGAAGACAAATCTCCTCTCGAAACATGGTCTTCGGTGACTTCACGCTTTGGTGGGAATTTTGATTGTTATTATGAACCTAAACCATTAAAATTTCTGAGGAATGTTTCTAAGAATAAGTCTTCGACTATAGTTCATTTGACGATGTATGGGGAAGGATTAGAGAAGACAATTTCAAAAATTCCTGATGATAAATCAATTATTATTGTTGTTGGGGGTACTAAAGTTCCAGGTGAAATTTTTGGTCTAGCAGACTACAATATTTCTATTGGCAACCAGCCACACTCTGAGGTGGCTGCTTTAGCAATTTTTCTAAATTCATGGGTCGGTAAAATAGATCCTGATAAAAGATTTGAGGGCGGCGAGATAAAAGTCTTACCTTCTGCTCGTGAAAAAAAAGTTTTTATTGCTGAAGAAGAGTGATTTTCTACTCATTAACATCTATTTTTATGTTTATTGTTCTCAATGATTAATAGTCGTAGTTTGGCAGCATTGCTGATGTCGGAGTCGGGAATTAGTCGAGGATTCTCCCCGGGGGCTTTTTGTCAGGGAGTAAATGATTACCCGACATTTACCGATGCAGCCGATATTTTGTTAGATTCCAAGGTTAAAGAAGGTCCTAAAGGCAACAAAGGGGTGCTTTTGCTGGCAGATGGTTCTAGATTTGAGGGAAAGTTATTTGGCTCAGAAATAATTTCTCAGGGCGAACTAGTTTTCATAACAGGAATGACTGGATATCAAGAAAGTTTAACCGATCCTTCATTTGCCGGCCAAGTGCTTACATTCACTTGGCCTCTATTGGGTAATTATGGGATAATACCAGGTCAATCTGAATCATCAAGAGTGCATCCAAGGGGCGTTATATGTAAACAATTAATGAAAATACCCGATCATAGAGATAGCGTTGGAAGTGTTCACGATTTTCTACTTTTACATAATATTCCCGGCATAGAAGAAATAGATACTAGAGAATTAACAAAAAAGGTAAGGGAATTTGGAACGCTACTATGTGCTTTCGGCCCTTTAGAGAAGGAGGAAGAAATATATTCATTATTAGATAATATGACTCCTCCTGATCATGAAGATTTAGTTGCCTCAGTAACTTGTAAAGAAGCCATAGTAATTAACCCTGGAGCAACCGATGAAATAGGTCAAAAATTACCAAGATTAGCAGCAATAGATTGCGGGGTTAAATATAATATTTTAAGTGAATTATGTAATCGCTTTGAGGTAGTTTGGTGCCCCGCTTCTATTGATTTCAAGACAATAGTAGATGACTGGAATCCAGATGCTATATTCGCTTCAAATGGCCCTGGCGATCCAGCACATAATGGACTTGCTTTAACGGCTAGGAAATCTTTAGCAGAAGCAGTACGTTCCGAGATACCTGTTATGGGAATTTGCTTAGGTCACCAACTAATGGGTTTGGCAGCTGGATTGAGAACATACAAGCTAAAGTATGGCCATAGAGGTACTAATCAGCCAGTTTTAGATATTGAAACTGGTAAGGTGATAATAACTAGCCAAAATCATGGTTATGCGTTAGAGGATCCAACTAATGGTATGTTGTCTCCACATCCTTCTGGATTATGCTCAGATATCAATGAAAATATTCTTGGGGCTGATTTCAAGGTACGTCATATTAATGCAAATGATAAAACCGTAGAAGGATTAGATTTGATTGATAGGCCTGCCTTTACGATTCAATTCCATCCTGAGGCATGCCCCGGGCCTCATGATGCCTCTCCACTATTTGATAGATTTTCTAACCTCGTCCAAAATAAGAATAATCCTAAATTGAAATCAATAACTATGGAAGGGAATGATCTTTAATGCCTCGTAGAGATGATTTAAAAAAAATTGCTATTCTTGGAAGCGGTCCAATAAGAATAGGACAGGCTGCTGAATTTGATTTTTCGGGTTCTCAAGCCTGTCGTGCATTAAGAGATGATGGTTATGAGATTATAATAATAAATTCTAACCCTGCTACTATTCAGAATGATCCCGAAATGGCAGATAAAATATACATAGAACCACTCCTTCCTGAGGTTGTTAGGCGTATTCTAGAAATTGAGAAGCCCGATGCTCTACTTGCAGGAATGGGAGGTCAGACAGCTCTAAATATTGCATCTGCGTTAGCTCATGATGGTTCACTTGAACAACTAGGTGTTGAACTAATTGGTTGCGACTTAGTTTCAATAGATGAAGCTGAAGATAGAGATTTATTTAAGAAAACATGTGAAGAAATAGATCTTCCAGTTTGCAGAGGAATCGCTTGCTCATCTATAGATGAAGTCCTCCTGGCCGCAGAAAATTTAGGTGGATTTCCGCTTCTTATTAGGCCTGCTTTTACACTAGGTGGCTTAGGAGGAGGAACTGCATTCAATAAAGGACAATTAGTTGAGATTGCAAGCCAAGGGATACTACATTCTGCAATAGGACAAGTATTAGTAGAAGAAAGTATACTAGGTTGGCAAGAACATGAATATGAAGTTATGAGAGATGATGCAGATAATGCGATTATTGTCTGTACTATGGAAAATTTGGACCCAATGGGAGTTCATACTGGTGAATCAATAGTCGTGGCTCCTCAACAGACTCTATCTGATCAAGATCATCAGATGTTGAGAGATGCTGCTCTAAAATTGATTCGACGCTTAAATATCAAGGGTGGATGCAATGTACAATTTGCTTTTGACCAATCCAATGGTGACTTTCGTGTGATAGAAGTAAATCCACGAGTATCTCGTTCTTCTGCACTTGCATCAAAAGCCACAGGATATCCTATTGCTAGGATGGCTGCTTTGATTGCAGTGGGATATACATTGGATGAATTACCAAATCCAATAACAGGTGAAGGAACTACCGCTGCATTTGAGCCAACTTTAGATTATTGTGTTGTAAAAATTCCTAGATGGCCATTTGATAAATTTAGAACTGCAGATAGGACAATTGGTACATCTATGAAATCTACTGGTGAAGTAATGGCTATAGGACGTTCTTTCGAAGAAGCATGTCTGAAAGCATGGGCCAGTCTAGAATATGGTAAACCACATCCAATTCCATTGACTATTGCCGATTGTTCAGATGGAGAATTTAGAGATATTGATTCAACCAAGCCGTTACCAAGTAATATTCTGGAAGAGTGGCTCAGTGTCCCTTCAGATAGGAGAATGAGTGCGATTTTTGAAGCCTTTCGAAGAGGATATAGTATCGAAGAAATAAGGAATTTGACAGGAGGAATAACTCGATGGTTTTTACATAGATTTGAGACTATGGCTCTAGTTGAAGCCGAAGTAAAATCAATCGGAAGTTCTGGATTGAATACTTCACAAATATCTGAAAAAGATCTAAGGTTTTGGAAAGGAATGGGTTTTTCGGATCTTTATATAGCAAACGCCCTTGTGGGTTTTAATGCAAATAATTCCAATGACATTGCTTCGGAAATAGATGAATTATCAATTACAAAAAGAAGACATGAGTTAGGTATTCATCCTAGATTTAGGATGGTTGATTCCTGTGCAGCAGAATTTGCTGCAGTAACTCCATATTATTATTCAACTTATGAAGGAAGTAAGGTTACACACGGCATAGACAAAACTCCTGAGGCAAAAAATAGTAGTAAAAAAAGAATGGTTGTTGTTGGTTCTGGACCTATTAGGATAGGTCAGGGTATAGAATTTGATTACGCATGTGTCCATGCCGCAGGAGCAATTCAAGACCTCAATCATGAGGCTATAATAATCAATAATAACCCTGAAACTGTATCGACTGACTTTGATACCAGTGATAGACTTTATTTCGATCCTCTAACTTTAGAAAATGTTTCAGAGATATTATTGAGGGAATCTGCAGATGGTATTCTACTTCAATTCGGAGGTCAAACTGCAATAAACCTAGCATTGCCTCTCAATAATAATCTAAATTATCTAAAATCTTTAGGTCTAAAAACTGTAATCAAAGGAACTAGCCCATCTGCAATTGATGAAGCGAGTGATAGATTTCGTTTTGAGAAATTCGCTTCAAATAATGATTTGAGAATGCCGAATGGACTTACGGCTAAATCCTCCGAAGATGTCCGCGCTGCAGTTAAAAAAATCGGCTACCCTGTGCTGATTAGACCTTCATATGTCTTAGGAGGAAGAGGTATGGAGATTTTATCTTCAAATATTCAACTGGAAGCGTATATGGCGGAAGCATACATTGCTAATGATAAACCTCTATTAATTGATGAATATTTGGGAAATGCTATGGAATTAGATGTAGATGCTGTTTGTGATGGTAACACAGTACTCATTGGTGCTATAATGGAACATCTCGAGGAAGCAGGAATCCACTCTGGAGATTCGACTTGTTTTATACCTACTCAAAATGTTTCTGATGAAATGTTATCCGAAGTAAAAAAATGGACAAATAAAATTGGCCTAGGGCTTGATATAAGAGGCTGTTTTAATATACAATTCGCCATCAAAGAAGAAATTTTATACGTTTTGGAAGTAAACCCACGTGGTTCACGAACCTTTCCCTTTGTAGCCAAGTCAACCGGCATCCCACTGGCTAGAATCGCAGCTAGGGTAGCTTTAGGAGATCAACTTAGTGATCTTCCTATTCCCTCTGCCCAAGATAAAGCAGTTTGTGTTAAAGCACCAGTTTTCCCATTCATTAAATTAAGGGGATTAGATCCTGCTCCAGGTCCTGAAATGAAATCAACAGGTGAAGTCATGGGCTCTCATATTCGTGCTTCTGCAGCATATTTGAAGGCAAGGATGGCAACTGAGTCTCCAATTCCTACTGAAGGCGGAGTTTATGTCACAGTTAACGACAAAGATAAAGTTAGAGTTATTAAACATGCAAAAAAATTACAAGATATGGGTTTCAAATTATACGCAACTAGTGGCACTTCAAGTATTTTGAGAGAGTCAGGAAATCTTGATGTAGAAACTTGCTATAGAATTTCTGAAGGATCTTCTCCTGACGCATTAGATCTAATGAGGCAAGGTAAAATTAATTTGATAATAAATACCCCTAGTTCTACAGGAGGGGCGGTTTTGGATGGTAATATGATGAGAAGATTAGCTGTGGAATTGAATATACCATTTGTGACTACCATGGCCGGAGCTAAAATGGAAGTTGAAGCAATTTATGAAGCTAGATTAGGTATGCCAGAACCACGTGCCCTTGATATTTCTTCACTTTAAATCAATTTATATTCAAAAAACTGTCTCAAATATCTTGATTATATCGTTCCTTTGTAATTCTGAAATTATAGCGGCTATTTTTGGCCCCTTATTTTTATTAATTAATAGCCAATAAAGAGCTAAATATGCATCTTTAATTTTCAAATCAACTTCTTTTGCTGAATCTCTTATCTGATTATTTATTACATTCTCATCCCATTCACAAATAATAAATTTATTTTTTAAATTATATATGAATTTGATTTGATGACTCGTTATATTTTCACTGGCAAGCGTACTCAATTCTTTCTGAATTTTTATCTTTGAGTCTTCAGGGAAATGTGGGCCATTTATCCAATTCCGCATTCTTTCTAATCTAACTTGTAAAATCTTTGCGGGCTTATCTTCTATATGGCCACTTTTTTGGAGTGATTTCCATACGTCATCATCATCATTTTTTATCTGAGCTAATAAAGCTAAATGACGGAACGAAACTCCTGCCCATGAATCCTTTGGATTGTCTCCTCTTTTTATCTGACTTAACCGAAGTGCTCCATTATTGGTTTCTTTGGCAATTCTTTGTCGACGCGTCATTTCCTCATCTCTTACATTAATAGATTCAGATAATAACCGTTCATATTCATCCGCCATTTCAAATAAAGTATCTCCAGTATCAAAATCAATATGCCGATTTACTTTACTTCTTGCTATTATATATCGAAGTATTTGGGGAGGTACTAATTCCAATGCTTCAACTGGTCCTATAGTTACTCCTTTAGAACTCGACATAGGACCCATTCCTTTTATCTGAATCCATTCATATACCATTTTCTTTGGAGGCTCACTCCCAAGTAGTCTGCATATTGGTATTCCAGTGTCATAACTGCCTCCGGCAGAACCATGATCCTTTCCAGCCGGCTCAGACGTGATATTATGTATTCCCCAGCGTGCAGCCCAATCTATCCTCCAGGGTAATTTTCCTTCTGCTTTATTTATATCAGAAATTCCCTCAACGCCATTTTTATCAATCCAATATACATATGGCTTCTCATACTTAGTTACTTTAACTCCATCCATGCTACCATCTGACCCGATAGGAGAATATGGAAACCAATCTACTGGTAATTCACGTCCAGAAATATTTTCTATTATTTCTCTAATCTCCTCTTTTTTATTTATTGCAATATCAATTTTACTGGCAAATTTGCCTTGAGCATAAACTTCATGATTCATTACTATTTCAGGAATTACTCCTATTCTTTCTAGAGATGTTAAGAAAGGATTTAGAAAATACTCCGCATAACTACCTCTTTTTTTATCGGGTTCTCCATTTGAATCAGGCGCGGGTATGAACGCCAAAGGGACTCCAATATATTTCTGATAACTAGGAGATAAGAAATCGTAAACTCTCCTAAGAGGATCCATCGAGTCAACTATGAATATATATTTTGATTTTAATCCAATATCTAGGCATGCCCTATGTATCATCTCAGCACTAAGAATTTCTCTAATATGGCCTATGTGAAATTCACCAGATGGAGTTATGCCAGAGGCGCAAACTTGTGACTCTCCTCTTTCTTTGAGTGTTTGTGCGGTATGGTCCGCCCAATGCATATTGACACCTCAAACAGAAACTACTCTAATTAACCCTCTCAGAGGAACGCCTTCTAATTCATCAACAACAGACTTATTTGCAAGCACAACACATAAGGAAACATTACTACCCATGGTTTTTAAATTATTTATTGTTTTCTTCATAGTGGTCCCAGAAGATATTACATCATCTATTATGACTACATTTTTACCTCTTACATCTGCATAAACATCTGAAATATGTCCATTTCCATCTTCACTTATGCTCCGACTAATTGAAAGTTCCAAGTCCATCATGCTGGCAATTGATTGAGCAAATGCTATCCCATTGAGACTTATGCCTACAATTACATCAATTTCGTCTCCACATTCTTCTTCAATTATGTCACAGAATATTGATGAAATAGCCTCAATTCTAGAACCTTTTACTGCTATAGATCTCCACCCAACTCTGATATCAATTGGTTGTTCTTCAACTATTTCTTTAGCCGAAAGCCACAATACAGTCGTCTGAGAAAGTGACATTTCATCCGCTATTTGTTGTGTACTCAAGCCTTCAGTACGATAACTCTCTACTTGCTTCCTAAGTTCCTCTATACTCATTTGCATAATACCTGCCTGACACTCAAGTGCTATGAATCCACCGACAATAGACTAGTTATTTTAAATAAAAAAGTAATTTTTAGAACTTACCAGTACTTCCAAAACCACCCGCTCCTCGCTCGGTTTTACCTAAATCATCTTCATCAACTTCTGTAAAGATGACATCTGGTATGGGACAAATTAGTAATTGGGCGATTCTTTCACCCGCGGTTACTGTGTAGGATTCACTCTCACCTATCCATGTCATTAAGACAAATAATTCTCCTCTATAATCTGAATCGATTGTTCCAATACTATGAGGTAATATTAATCCTTTCTTGCCTAATGAAGAACGTGATCTGACCTGACCCTCATATCCATTAGGTATTGCAACTCTAATTCCCGTACGTATTTTCATACTTTTTCTAAATGGTACTGTCATATCTTCCAATGCATACAAATCCCATCCTGCGGCATTTATACTTCCTCTCGTAGGCATCTTGGCCATTGAATGAATCTTTGCAACTTTAACTTCCAAGGTCATATCCATGCTACTAGCAAAGGAGGTAGCCTTTTTACATTTAGTAAATTGTAATTTATCCGGTGGGGTGAAAAAGGAATGGCTATTGGACCAATCATGTCTGACTATGAATCACTTCTCGACAGAGCCAGAGAAATGATACCCAAAGATATCAGCGAGAGGTCAAGATGGACTATGCCCGAACCCGATGTTTTAATAGAAGGAAGTCAGACAATATTGAGAAATTTCTCAGATATTGTAGATGCAATGGATCGCGACGCAAATCATGTTTATCAATATCTATTAAATGAGTTGGGAACATCCGGAACTAGAGAGCAGATTCGAATAATGTTCAAAGGACGAGTCCCTCCAAAAAGAATTAAAGAAAAAATAGTTTCTTATGTTAAATCATATGTAATTTGTAATCAGTGCAGATCACCAGATACTAGTTTCATAAGAGAAGCTAGAACGACTCTTCTAAAATGCCAGGCTTGTGGAGCAACTAGGCCTGTTAGGCTATAGGATAATCTTCGTAATATTTTTAATTATTTAGGTGCAAAATCTAATATTATTTTGCCACAATTTTTTCTATCATGCATATGCCTCTGGGCTTCACGTACATCTTCAAATCTCCAAATTGAGTCTATTATTGGATTAATACTTCCCGACAGCATCATCTTATTCAACTCTTGAAGATGACTATTAAATATCCTCTCATCGTCTAAAGTTCCCATATGAACTCCAAAAACAGATTTATTAGATTTCATCATTTTTATTGGATTGAATCTTGGTGTATCGATCCACATCTTCAATGCAGCAAACCATGATCTTTTTGACTTCGGAACAGCAGAGGAAGCTCCAAAGCAATGTAATTTGCCTCCGTTTCTCAGTGCTTTATATGATCTCATCAAATGCTTTCCTGCAACTGGGTCTATTGCCTGATTAACTCCAAAACCTCCTGTAAGATCTTTACATATTTTAACAAAATCATCTTTTTCTTTATCTACAAAATGCATTCCAAGGGATTCAACAAAATCTTTTTTCTTACTAGAAGCAGTTCCTATGATTAAAGATGCACCATATGCCTTACATATTTGTGCTGCTGCTGTTCCCACTCCTCCTGCTGCATGATGAATTAATATGGCGTCTCCTTCTTTTATGCAGCCTAAATGAACTAACATATGGAAAGCAGTACCATAAGTCACAGGAATAGATGCAGCTTGATCATAGGACATTTTTTCAGGTATTATGATTACTCTATTTTCTGTAATTATTATTTCTTCAGAATACCCTCCAAAACCTGGAATAGCTATTACTCTGTCATTTAGATTAACTTTTGAGACAAGTTTACCTATTTCAATAACTTCTCCTGATACCTCATAACCCGGGGTAAAAGGAAAATCTGGACTTGCACCATATAATCCCTGCCTCATCATTAGATCGGCAAAATTAATTCCTGCCCGGTGAACTCTAACTCTAACTTCTCTTTCACCAATATTCTCTTTTTCTTGTTCTATTATATCTATCGCCTCAAGTCCTCCGACTTTTGTATAAATTATTTTTTTCATTTTATCACCATATTAGGGTAGAAATTTTCTTATTTCGGAGACCTCTTTCTTCTGTTTTTTTGGTATTTTTTGAGGATATCCTACTTTAAGGAAACCTATAATTTTTTCTAATTTTATATTTATCTCTAATCTATCATAGGTCATTGAACTTCTAGTAATGCCACCAGTACTCCATTGAGAGCCAATTCCCATATCCCAAAGCGATAGAACGAGATTATGTAAAGAACAAACTGTGGCTGCATAATCTTCTTGTTCTCTGAATAAATCTTCAGGACTTAGTTTTGCTGTTACAACGATAATTACTGGAATATCCATTATCTTTGAAATAGCCCTATTGACAGAAGACATAGTATCTTCTTCATTATTATTTTTAGCCTTTATTTTGGCTAATGAAATCACAGTAGGTAACAATTTTTTCCTTGTTTTTTCACCTAATACGTAGTAATTCCATGGATGGGTTTGTTTATGACAAGGTGCATTACTAGCCGCTTTAAACGCTTTATCTAAATCTGTCAATTTCACATTTTGGTCTGTGAAGTGATAAATACTTCTTCTACTATTCAGGAGATCCTGTACAATACTCATGTAAATTCCTAATCCAAACAATCAAATTTTGCTGCAAGAATAAAATCTGCCTCGGCCAATCCATCAATTTTATGTGTAAAAATTTTGACCTTAACTCTTCCCCATCCTAACTCGAAATCAGCATGATGATTTTCTTCTTCACATATGCCTCCAAGCTTGTTAGTGAAATTTAATGCATTTATAAAATCATCAAACAACCACTCTCTTTCCAAATGATGTAAGGATATAACTTCCCAATTATCATCAATTTCTTTACTTAATACATTACATTCTTCTTCATTCAAAGGAGGAATTCCTCCTTCACAAGGTATACACTTTTTCTTACTTAATTCCATATTATCAATCCCATATATGTCCGTCTCTACTTCCTTCGGCATTCTTTTCAGCTTTTTCTTGAACATTTGCTCTTCTTCGCATATCTTCTTTTTCAAATGTTAGTAATTCCTCATCTTCTAAATATGTTTTTCGAAGATGTATTATAATTTTTATCTGAACAATTCTATCTCTTGAAATTGATAAAAAATTACCATCAGCATCTAATACATCTACAGAATTTCGTGTAGTTCCTATCAGCATACCTCCTATCTTACGATTTTCATTTTTAGGCAGAACTCTATCATCTATGCTAATTTCTATTAAGTCATCTTTCCTTAATCCATGTTTTCTATCTATCAAAGGACCATGAAAAATATCTTCGTTTTCTTTTAAATCTGGAGACCCATTTTCTATATACATTTTTTTAGCCCATTCTGGTAAATTTTTGATTATTGATGCCGTCCTGTTCCCATCCATGGCTATACGTGCATGTAATTCTAAAAAAAGAGATAGGGTTATTGTTTACTATTTTAAGACGTCAACCGACTAATGATTTCAAGTGTCATGGTCTTAGCCATATGCCTGAGAGACACCATGGCATCCATCAATTGGCGATCTATACCTACAGTTCTTTACCCTCAAGAGATACTGGATAAGGCATTCTCAAGAGCTAGTAAACAAGCTAATTTAGTTGAAGATCCGGATAAGTATCATAGAGTAAGAAAGCAAATGAATAGAATGGTCCAATCTGCTGCTGATATCATTTCCTCAACTCTACTTGACTATATCGAAAAATGGCCAAGTCTTAATTCGTTATCTGATTTTGATCAAGCTTTGGTCGATGCAGCCGTAGGTAATGATGACTTTCGTAGAAATTTAGGTGCATTGCAATGGGCATCTGATAAAGTGATAAGACTTGCATCCGATTCACAACAAAAAATGCTCAGATTAAGGGAAATTGATGGTTTTCACAAAGAAAGAAGGCATGCTTATGGCAGGATTTCCTCAATAGTAGATCAAATTTCTGATTCTATAATATGGCTGGGAGATGCTAGAAATATACTTAGAAAACTACCTTCAATCGATTCATTAGAGCCCTGCATAGTAGTAGCAGGTTCTCCTAATGTTGGTAAATCGGCATTGATAAACTCTCTTTCAAGCGGAGAGCCGGAAGTAGCAGAATATCCATTCACAACAAAACAATTGCATTTAGGGCATTTTGAACATAGAAGACGAGTCTATCAAATGGTAGATACTCCAGGACTTTTAGATAGGCCGATGTTTGAAAGAAATAATATTGAAATGCAAGCTATTGCAGCATTGGAGAATATCGGGGATGTTCTTTTATTCTTAATAGATTCAACTGATGGTGCCACAACACCTCTTAAAGAACAAAATAATTTATTCAAAGAAGTTCAAAATATGATTACCGGTAAGCCAATACTCACTATTCATACTAAATCTGATTTATTTGATAAAAAACCATCAAATATTGAGATTCTTATCAGTGCAAAAACTGGTTCTGGTATTGAAGAGCTTAGAAAAATAATAATAGAAAAAATTGCGTCAAATATTGTTTCAGATCCATTAATTTTGCCTGATCACTGGTATCGCGAAGACGACTCAATAAAACCAATAGGTTCTCAGCAAGAAATTTTACGGCGTCAAGATGAAGCCAGATATTTATGATATGTGCCAGTTATGGCCACAGACAGTACAAAAAATCTGATGTCCACCAAATGAATTATCAAGGCCCCCAATATCTTTTTTTGACCCACAGTTAGGGCACTTAGGTACAACCATATGGGTGCCACTATCACGTGGTTATTCAAAGATACTATCAAATATGTTATGCATCTCTAAATTTTCTATATAATTCTCTTAATGGAAATGCCATTTCAGTTGCTCCAATGAATAAAAATATTCCAATCCCTCCGATTATCAATTCTATTATTGAATTAAGATGTATTTCTATTTGTAAACTTGCATCTTGTTGACTTATTGCTGAGCTATCCTTTCCTGCAGTGATAAATCTATATTCTCCTGGTTCCATTTCGAATTGTAATTTTCCATCTGCGTTAGAGCCTCCTGCAATGATATAATCTTCAAAATCTGATTCAGTACAATTTGTTAAGCCATTACTATCTGGTTCACAAGCTTCATCATATTGTTGTATTACTCCGAACCAACTTCTTTCTGACTCTTCCCAAATAACAGAAATTTTAATTTCAAGCAGACTGAATGCATTCGGAACTTCAATATCCGAACTGGTCATTGCAACTCTACAACCAATTTCATCATCATCACTACAAGGCACTATTGGTATATCATTTACAACTTCTTCTGTGGAGTAACCAATTATACTGCTAATCATTATAATTATGCATAGGAATCCTACAAAACCGGGTAATATTGATAGAATTCTCATCATCATATTTTCAATTCCATTATTTAACTTTGTAAAATATTAATTATTAAAAGAAGAATTGCGAAAGCCGGGAAGAAATACATCATTATTGTCAATCTCTTTCTAGATTTATCTTTTTTCTTCCAGGAATCTTCACATTCTATATTATTACAAACCGGCGGGTGACTTTCGAGAGTAATAGGCTTCCAACATATTGAGCAATGCCTATGGGGGGATACTCCAGACTTCTCCTTTCTCTTACTCTTTCTAGATGCTGCTTCTCTAGCTTCCTTTGCTGTTCTTTGAGCAGCCCTCAATATCGTATCTTTACGACTCAATTAATCACCATTTACCGTAGTACCTTCAAATTTACTTCCCTTTATTGCATTTTTTATATTCTCTATCTTTCTTCCATCTAAAATATTTAATGTTAATTTAGATTTATTTGCCAATGAAACTCCCACGGGGTCCACTACTTGCGATATTCCTGCGTTAGAATGTTCTGCCGGACCAACAATTTTCTGTAATTCATTAAATGTTAAGTTATCAAAAGATTTTGCCCCTTCGTTATTTCTAGGATCTTCTTCATATACTTTATTTACATTTGTTGCAATGATGCATTTATCTGAATTCGAAGAAATTGCCAATTCGATTGCAACAGCATCAGTAGTGTGTCCCGGAACAGTCCCTCCCATTACAACAACATCATATTTTTCCATAAGAGTTACCGCTTCAGTAACATTTTTAGGAATTTGTTCTGATACAAAAATTCCAGAATTTTGAAAAACTTCTTTAATTATTGAAGCATTTAATCTAGTTGCAGATATTCCAATCCTGTCAAGGGCCAGAACATCATTAATAATTGGTTCAACAAGCTGAATACTATCTCTTGCTGGACTCCCTCCTCCAACTACTAAACCAAGCTTTACTCCAGGAGAAATTTGTTCCTTTACCATTACGGATAAATCTTTCAGCCAACTCTGTCTTTCTTGTACTTCTGGTCGCAATAAACTCCCACCTACTGCGGCCACGATGAACTTCATTGACCGTTGGAAGAAGATACTCCCTTTGAAGTTCTATGCTCTAGATACGCTGAAGGGTTGAAATGTAGCCTCCTATGGCAATTCACAGGAGGGTGTCTATGGCTGAGGATTTAGAATTACAACAACGTCGCTTAAAACTAAAAAAAGTTCTTGCTGAAGTATCAGTCATGAAGGGAATGGGTACTGAATTAGTATCGGTAATCATACCTCCTGATAAGATGATTAGCGATGTAAGACATCATCTTACGCAAGAAGCAGGTCAAGCTGCAAACATAAAATCTAAATCAACAAAAAAACATGTTACAGATGCAATAGAATCGGCAATCTCCACTCTTAATAGATATAAAACCCCTGGTGAATTAGGGATAGCATTATTTGTCGGTCATGTAATAACTGGAAATAACAAAACTCGATTAATTTCAACTGTAATAGATAACCCACCAGAGGCATTCCCATCTTTCAGATATAGATGCGACTCATCTTTTGAATTAAGCCAATTAGAAGAGATGCTAATAGATAGAACTGCATATGGACTTTTTGTTATAGATAGATCAGAAGCAGCTTATGGCCTAGCATCAGGAAAAAGGTTACATTGCCAAGAACATATTACGTCTTTAGTCCCTTCCAAACATGGAAGAGGGGGCCAATCGGCACAAAGATTCGAAAGATTAATCGAAGAAGCTGCACATAAATTTTTCAAAAAATCAACCGAAAGAGCTTGTGCTTATTGGCTTCCAATGATTCAGGATCTTAAAGGAATAATTATCGGAGGACCCGGCGCTACCAAAGATTTTGTAATTAGAAATGATTACTTTCACCACGAAATAAAGAAATTGATTCGCGAACCATTTTTTGATGTTGGTTATTCAAATGAAAGTGGACTTAGAGAACTCATCCAAAGAGCAGGAGGTTTAATGGACCAAATCGAACTAGATGTTGAAAGAAAGGTGGTTGATATTTTCCTTCGAGAGGTTATGCAACCTCATCCAAAGGCAACATATGGTGAGTCAATGATACGTGCTGCACTTGAGCAAGGTGCCGTTGAAACCCTTTTACTTTCAGAGGCCATTACAAAACGTAGAGTACATTGGTCATGCAAGTTATGCAAAAATACTTGGGTGAGTACACAAAATAGAACATCAGAAACTCCATTATGTGCTAATTGTAAATCTGAAGAAGTGTTTGAACTAACGGATAAAACAGTTGATTTGATAGATGAACTTTCAATTCTCGCAGAGCGAACATCTTCAAAAGTAAGACTAATTTCATTAGATACTGAAGAAGGAGCTACGTTGGATGCTGCATTTGGAGGTATAGCAGCTATTCTTCGTTATGCATGGTCATGAGGTGCTATTTTGGAAATTTTAATCAAAGATATTTATCCATTTTTCAAAGATGTAATGTCTTCTTTGAACTTGGATGAACAAATATTGTCGGAATTACTCGCTCCAGCAACTACTGAAGGCCATGCCGATCTTGCGATACCTTGCCATTCACTTTCGAAGATAATGAAAAGATCTCCTGTAGATATTTCCGAGGAGATAGTTTCATTAGTTTCTGATGATATTCTTTCTATTGCCAAAGTTTCATCTAAGAATGGTTTTGTTAATATTAGCGCTACAAATAATTATATCGAAACTCAAATTTCTCGTATATTTAAAGATGAAAGACTTGGCGTTGTCTATGATCATTCACGTACGTTTGTTGTTGACTATTCTGCGCCTAATGTCGCCAAGGAAATGCACGTTGGACACCTGAGATCAACAGTCATAGGAGACTCAATAGTAAGATTATTATCATTCAAAGGATATACTGTATACCGAGAAAATCACATTGGAGATTGGGGTACTCCATTTGGTATGTTGATCGAACATCTTCTTGATTTAGGTGAAGATAAAGCTGCAAAAGAATTAGGGGTTGGTGATTTGGATAGTTTTTACAAACAAGCTAGGTCAAAATTCAATACAATTGATAACTTTGCATCCCGATCTCGTAATAGAGTTGTAATGTTGCAAGGAGGCGATAAAGAAACTCTCCGCCTCTGGAAAATACTAGTTTCTGAATCAATGAGATATTTTAACGAAGTATATTCAATTCTAGGAGTCCTACTATCTGATTCCGATATTAAGGGCGAGTCTTCCTACCATGACCTATTGCCGGTTGTTATTGACAGACTGTCGAAATCTAATATATTGGTAAATAGCGAGGGGGCAGAAGTTGTTTTTCCTATCAAAAAATGGCTTAACAGAGAAGGGGATGAAATGCCAGTAATTATCCGTAAAGGTGATGGAGGATATAATTATTCTGCCACTGATTTAGCATGTATTATTGATCGTACAGAAAGATTAAATTGTACAGATTTAATTTATGTCGTAGGAACTCCTCAAAAACAACATTTTGAGATGGTTTTCGATATTGCCCAAATGGCTGGTTTTTTGCATGAAGGACATAATGCAACACATGTTAATTTTGGTTCAGTGCTGAATCAAGATGGAAAAATACTCAAAAGCCGAGAAGGAAATACGATTAAACTCGTTGATCTATTATCTGAATCTATTTCTAGAGCCAAAGAAGTAATATCCGAGAAGAATCCTAACTTATCTATTAATGAAAAGCTAGATTCAGCAAAAATGATAGGAATAGGGGCAGTTAAATATGCAGATCTTTCAACTGAAAGAACTAAAGATTATGTTTTTGACTGGGATAAAATGCTTTCATTTGAAGGAAATACTGCGCCATATCTCCAATATGCCCATGCAAGAATTTGTAGTATATTTTCTAAATCAGATATCTCATCAACTTCTCTTTATGATTCAATTTTTATTATTATTGATAAAGAAGAAGAACTTTTGGCAAAACGCCTTCTTTCATTTGCAAATATAATTGAAGAATCAATAATTACCTTTTCACCTCATAAATTATGTAATTATTTACACTCACTAGCTTCTTCCTTTGCTTCATTTTATGAGAATTGTCCCGTATTGAAGAATGATAATAAAGAGTTAATCAAAAGTAGGCTGGCCTTGTGTGATTTAACGGGTAGAACTTTAAAAAAAGGTTTAGAATTACTAGGAATAGATTCTCCGGAGAAAATGTAATTAATTATATGCTAAATGATGAGCAAAACTACCATAAATTATACCAGAGACTGCTAAACTTTCTCCATTAAATCTATCCATGGTATCCAAATAAGTATGATATTCAGAAGAACCAGAGCCATAACAAGAAACAACATTACCAAATTTTTCTTCACTTATTTGATTCATGAAAGGAGCAAAATCAGAATTATTGGGCATATCAGACGTTTCGATATATCTAACATTAATTGGATATTTTTCATATAATGTAGGGAATTGATTTTCAAACTCCTTTATTATGTTTTTAATATTCTTAATATCCTTATTATTATTTCCAAAAATTGTTACTCCATTATTTCTTTCTAAATCAACATGGTTCATATCTAGGTTGACATATGTCCTTAGATTTTCATCAAGATTTTCTCTATGTTTTTCTACCCATTCACTTGACCCCCAAAGTCCCTCTTCTTCGCCTCCCCAGGTACAAAACCAAATTGTATAATATGGCTTTCCTTTTTCTTCAAGAATTAGGCTGAACTGTCTTGCAATTTCCTGAATTGTTGCGACTCCTGCAGTGTTATCGACCGCTCCTTGACCATTGTACACTGTGTCATGATGCGCTCCAAATACGATCAATTCTTCGGTTTCTCCTTCTATGATTCCACATGGAACATATATTGTTTCTTTTCCCTGATTTTGTACATCTATTATCAACTGAACTCTTGATTCTCCGTTAATGACCTGTTCTGATAAATGTTCACCAGTACTTCTGGAAACCATCATGAGTCCAATATTTTCTGGTAAATTTTCAAATGACTCAACATCTAATGATTTGAAATATGGAACACAATCTCCTTCTATCAAATCATCACAGTTTACATTGTCATTTACCAATATCAGTGAAAGAAGTTGATTCTCCTGTGCCCTCTCGAATAAAATTGTATTACTTTCAGTTGCAGGAAAGCCTCCTCCTTCCCTTAACCATACTAGTCCTATTTTATCAGATGCTAAATCCCAATTTTCACTATCGCTACCTCTGTTTAAATCAATTATTTCTACATAATTCGCGTACCTAATATCTGTATAACCGCTGTATCCTTGTATTACGTAATCTTCTCTATGGGTAAATTGAGTTATTTCTCTATTAGCATCGGCCAATGAACATGGGCTAAATCCACCAACTATATTCCCGATATCTCCTGGTTCACATGTGGATAGTTCAAATTGATTCCCCATCACAAACATGGGTACTGAAAACTCTTCCAATGTCGAAGGTATGCCCATTTCAGAAAAATTATATTTAATTGAATCTGCTGTATTTTTTTCTTCTATGGTTCCTGATAATCTACCTTCCCAATCAGGATGCCCTAAATTAACCAAGGTTTGAGCGTATGATATCGTCTGTTCTACGTCAAAATCAATTAATTCATATTCTTGATCACCTCCAATAAAATTAATTATCTCATCAGAATACAAAAGAGCCCCTCCTGAGGTACCAATAAGTAGGATTGAGATAACTCCTAATGATAAAATTGGAGTATTTCTATTTGCATTATATCCTATGTGAATTTTACTTTTTATTTTTGATATAATGTCACTATTAAGTATCTCAGCTTCAACGATTTCCAAATCTTCTAATTTCTTTACTAATTCATCTTTATTGCCACTTTGAGATACATTACGAGTTTTTAATTCAGATTTTAATTGTTTAACTGTCATTTCTCTCCATTGCTTCATTCCCTCACCATCACGTTATTGGAATTTTTTGTTATTGAGTATCAATAATTATTTTCTTACTTTTTTTGGACTTCCGTCCCCTTCCATCTCTTTCCCAATTTATGGTCAATGTCCAGTTGATCCAGAATTCTTGCTACAACAAAGTCAATTAATTCTTCTATTGTTTTAGGATTATGGTAGAATCCTGGACTTGCTGGTAATATGATGACTCCCCATGTTGACATTTTTGTCATCGCCTCTAGATGAGCAGTTGCAAATGGAGTTTCCCTGGGGACTATTATCAATTTTCTTCGTTCCTTAAGGGCCACCAAAGCACTTCTAGTGGCCAAATTGTCCGATATTCCTGCTGCTATCTTTCCTATCGTTGTCCCGCTTGATGGGCATAATATATATGCATCATATTTAGCAGAACCAGAAGCAGGCCTAGCAGCTAAATTTTTATTATCGTGTAGTGTAACGTTTTTTTTATTGGCCATCTCTTTAGGAGTCATTGAGCATTCTAAATCTAGATTTATCGAACCTGCATTAGTAACTATCAAATCTATTTCCCAGTTTGCTTCCGAAAGAGCTTCAACTAGCTTCACTGCATATTGTGCTCCGGAAGCACCTGTGACTGCGACTACTGCTCTTTTCATGAAAAGGCGTATCAATACTATAATTTGAAGTGTTGCCTAAATATCATACACATTCATTCAATGATTCTGCTAGATATTCATATTCATCTTTATGATTATATAATTGAGAAGATATACGAATATATCTTTTATTATGTAGTTTCCAAGGAAATACTGGAACTTGAATAGAATATTCATCCAATAATTTATTGTGTAAAGGATCTCCTTGAATACTAAATGGAGGTATTTCTTTATCTGGGAGCTCCAAAGAAGCTATCGCAGAGACCATATCATCTGGAAAAGGAGGCTTGATTCCTAATTCCTCACATAATATATTCCTTCCCTTTATGGCTAATTTTCTATTCCTTTCCATTATCTCATCCCATCCTCCATTGACCATCATTTCCATGTGCTGAATAGATTTAGGAATACACATCCATGGAGTAGGATCATAAGTCCCTGACCAAGCAAATTCATACTCAAATTTATCTTGTACATCTCCTGCAAAGGAAGCACCATGACTTATACTCAAAGGCCTAATAGTTTCTTTCTTGTCTTCACGTATATGTAAAAATGCAGATCCTTTTGGACTACACAACCATTTGTGACAGTTACCAGTAACATATGCTGCATTTATTTTCCTCAAATTCAAATCTATAATTCCCGCTCCATGGGCGGCATCTAATAAAACATCTATATTTTCTTTTTCTAATCTCCTTATTATTTCTTCAAAAGGCATCCTCATCCCAGTTGGACTCGTTACTGTATCAATCAATGCTAATACAGTTTTTTCACAAACAGAATTCATTATGATCTCTATTACTTCTTTTTGATTTTTTACATTGAATGGAATTTCTACAACTATTGTTTCTGCACCCACACTTTTTGTGACATAGTCTACTATATTCCGACATGCTTCATATGTATGATCTGTAACAATAATCTGATCTCCATTTTTTAAATCAAGATTTTTTAAAATAGTATTAACCCCATATGTAGCATTTGTTACAAATACTAATCCTTCCGGATCAGCATTAATAAATTTAGATAATGCCAGTATTGATTTCTTCCAATACTCAAAATATTCTCTTTCAAAGAATTTTACAGGGTCACTTTCTATTTTTTTCCTATAGTCGCCCTGTTGTTTCAAAACCTCGATTGGACTTGCACCAAATGAACCATGATTAAGGAAAACAGTGTTCTCATCTAATTGCCAATATTTGGAAAGATTACTTCTTTGAGGTAGGCCCATAAATCATTCTAAGGCAACCAATCTAATGGTTTTTGTGGAATCCTCTCTAAAACTCTTTCAATATTTGATATAAGTGATTTTTCTAACCTATCTCTATCAATTAGTTTCCCTTTTTGGTCATGTGTATATCCTAATTTATCTAATGAAGTGGTTACATTTTTTTCTAGTCCGCAACATAATAATGATTCTATCCTCTCTCCAGGTGTGGAATAATTTAATGCTAATCCATGCCTACTGACCCAATGGAGAAATGCCAAACCTATTGAACAGATTTTTCTATCATCTACCCATACCCCCATCATCTTTTTATTTCTATAACCGTTTATGCCACAATCATTTAATGTCCCAATTACTAATTCTTCTATTTTACCAATTATGGCCCTAATGTTTTGTTCACCCTTATCCCATTTAATGATTGGATAAACAACTAGTTGGCCAGGGCCGTGCCAAGTAATTCCTCCTCCTCTATCAACATTGGCGGTTTCATAATCTTCATCAACAATTATTTTATCTCTTAATGCCTTGGCTCCCATGGTAACTATTTCTGGGTGTTCAACTAAAATCATGACATCAGAAATTTCATCATTAATTCTCATCTTTTGCAATTTCTTCATTTCGTTATCTACTACTTTGTGAGGTAGTATCCCTGCTCTTAGGATTTTAATTTCTTTCAAGTAATCCCTCAAGATATATGTATTGCGTGACCTAATGTCTTCAAAACACCTTCATGGAATGATTCTGTCATCGTCGGATGTGCATGCACAGTATCAGCTATATCTTCTAATAAAGCACCCATTTCTAATGCTAATACAAATTCTCCACTTAATTCCGCAATGTGGGTACCAACCGCTTGAATTCCAAGAATTACATGATCCGATTTTCTTGCCGTTACCCGAATAAAGCCACCAGTTTTTTCAGCCTCTAGCGTAAGCGCTCTACCATTAGCAGCCAAAGGAAATTTCCCAGTAATAATTTCCTCGCCCAAATCTCTTGCTTCATCTGGACTTAATCCAACTGATACAATTTCAGGTTCAGTGAAAACTATTGCCGGAATTGCAATTTTATCAAATTCTCTATTCTCACCTGCAATTATTTCGGCAACCATTTCTCCTTGTGCACTTGCCTTATGGGCCAACATCGGCTCTCCTGCAACGTCTCCAATTGCAAATACACCAGGTGCAGAGGTCCTACATTTTCTATCGATTCGAATGAAATTTCCTGAGGAATCCATTCTAATGCCCATGTTTTCCAAACCCCAACCTTTTGAATTCGGTCTTCTTCCAACAGTAACTAATACTTTGTCAACTTTTATCGTATGTTCTTCTTTATTCTTTTCAAATCGTAAATGAACTTTCCTTGAGGCTCCTTTGCCCTTAATTTCAGCGCCCCTAGCCAACGCTTTGGTGTGAATTGAAACTTTATTCATTTTCAACCATCTTTCTAAAGGTCTTCTAATTTCTTTATCCATTATTGAAAGAATATCATCTAAACCTTCTACAATAGTTACTTCAGTTCCTAATTTGGTCAATGCACATCCTAATTCTAATCCTATATATCCTCCACCTACTATTGCAACACTTTTTGGAAGCTCTTTTAGCTCTAATGCGCCCGTTGAAGATAAGATAAATTCTTCATCGCATGGCATGAATGGTAAATCTATGGAACTTGATCCTGTTGCAATTATGACATTCTCTGACTCAATACTAATTGAACCATTTTTAGTTTTTACATTACAACGCTTTGAACTTTCAAAACTTGCCCATCCTTCAATTATCTCAACACCCGCTCCCTTCAGTAGAGATTCAACACCTTTTGTTAATTTATTTACTATCGAATCTTTCCATAACGTCATGGCCTCCATATCGATTTCTACTTTTCCGTCAATAGTAAGTCCCATATGATTATCTTGGGAAGAGTGTTTTCGTAGGTTCTCAAATCTTTCTGCACTATGAATTATAGCTTTACTCGGAATGCATCCTACGTTGAGACAAACTCCTCCTGCCTTATTTCCTTCGACAATTACAGTATCTAGACCCAACTGTCCAGCTCTAATGGCTGCGACATATCCTCCTGGTCCTGCACCTACGATTAAAACTTGACATTTACGTGTTTCTGACATTTGACGACCTCATATAAAGATAAGAGCAGGCGTTTCCAACATTCTTTTAAGATTTTGAATTAAAGCTGCACCATCTGCTCCATCCACTACTCTGTGATCAAAAGAACTTGATACATTCATTATCCTTCTAATGACGATGTTTCCATCTCTAACAACAGGCATTTCTCTAGCATTATGGACTCCAAGTATTGCAACTTCTGGATGATTTATTATTGGTGTAGCGCCAAGCCCTCCATCTCTCCCTAGACTTGTTATCGTAAATGTAGAGCCACTTAATTCATCCAAACTCGCTGTTCCATTTCTAGCGGATCCTGATACTCTTTGCATTTCAGATGCTGTTTGCCAAATATCCAGCGTTTCTACATGTTTTACCACCGGAACATACAACCCTCGTTCTGTTTGTGTTGCTATTCCAATATGGAGAGCACCAAATCTACTTACGATATTGGCTTGATCATCATATCTGGCGTTACATTCAGGGTGTTGAGGCATTATCTTAGTTAGTGCAAGCATTATAAAGGGTAAATAAGTTAGTTTTGGTTGCGACTCATCTCTAGTTCCATTTAGTGTTTGTCTTAATTTTTCTAACTCTGTAATATCAATTTCCTCGAAATATGAGAAATGAGGTATTGTCCTTTTACTAATTACCATCTGTTCTGCAATTTTTCTTCGTAAACCGACAACTTTTATTTCTGTAACATCTTCTCTTTTCATTTTAATAGAATTTACTTGATTATCTCCCATTGCTCCATTTGAAGCTACATACAAATCTATATCTGAATGACGTATTCTTCCAGCCGGGCCAGTTCCATTTATCATCGTGAGATTGATTCCATTCTCTCTAGCTCTTCTTCTAACTGCTGGACTCGCTAATGCCTTTTTATGTGCCTTTTTTACATTAGATACTGAATTATTTTTTTGCACCGCAACAGGTTCAGGCACCGCAACAGGTTCAGGCACC
>CEOP01038071.1_pt1 | contig 35655 bp, 22 predicted proteins | sample 361301 | NCBI WGS metagenome assembly CEOP01 (sample SAMEA2619548, study PRJEB7988) | marine metagenome | biome: marine biome (ENVO:00000447); feature: deep chlorophyll maximum layer (ENVO:xxxxxxxx); material: "saline water (ENVO:00002010), including plankton (ENVO:xxxxxxxx)" | depth 55 m
GGAGATTTTACAAATGGAAATATTGATCCTAATTTCTTGTCAGCAACCATGGAAGTGGATTATGTAAGAGTTTATCAATAATTTAATACAAAAGAAATGAATAACAATATTAGTCTAATCATAATTTTTCTTTTTGGTTTAATCGTTAATGCACAAAATAAAAATTCTTATCAAAAAGAAGTTGAAATTTTATTAAGCAAAATGACAATTGACGAAAAAATTGGACAAATGAATCAGTACAATGGTTTTTGGAATGCTACGGGTCCAGAACCTGTTGGAGGTGATGCCTCAAAAAAACTTAAAAATTTAAAATCTGGACTAGTTGGTTCTATGCTTAATGTTAGAGGTGTTGAAGAAGTTAGAGCTATACAGAAAATTGCTGTTGAAGAAACTAGATTAGGAATTCCATTAATTTTTGGTTTTGATTTAATACATGGCTATAAAACTATTGCCCCAATTCCATTAGCTGAATCAGCAAGTTGGGATTTAGAAGAAATAAAAAAATCAGCAGCATTGGGAGCAAAAGAAGCATCCGCAGCTGGAATAAATTGGACATTTGCTCCAATGGTTGACATTTCAAGAGATGCTAGATGGGGTAGAGTAATGGAAGGTGCTGGGGAAGATCCCTACTTGGGTAGTTTAATTGCTGCAGCAAGAGTCAAAGGATTACAGGGTGAAGACTTATCATCACCTCATACAATAGCTGCAACTGCAAAACATTTTGCTGCATACGGATTTATTGAGTCTGGTAGGGATTATAACACAGTTGATATTGGTGTAAATACATTACACAATATTGTTCTTCCACCTTTTAAAGCTGCTGTCGATGCTGGCGTTAAAACTTTCATGAATTCATTTAATGACTTGAATGGTATACCTGCAACTGCTGATTCGTATCTTCAAAGAGATATTTTAAAAGGTCTTTGGGGTTTTGATGGATTTGTTGTTTCAGACTGGGGATCTTTAAGAGAAATGATTGATCATGGATATGCAAAAAACAAAAATCATGCTGGAGAATTAGCTTTAAATGCTGGGTCTGATATGGATATGGAATCAAGTATTTATCTTCAAGAAATAAAAAAACTATTAGTAGATAAAAAGGTCTCAATGGAACAAATTGATGATGCAGTTAGACGAATTCTTAAAGTTAAATATGAATTAGGCTTGTTTGATGATCCATATAAATATTGTGATCTAGATCGAGAATCAAGTATTACAAATTCTAATGAGATAAATACTGGAGCACTGGAAATGGCAAAAAAATCTATTGTTTTATTAAAAAATCAAAAAAAATTATTACCACTTAAAAAAAGTGGACAAAAGATTGCACTAATTGGTCCATTAGCCAGTGATAAGAATAGTCCATTAGGTAACTGGAGAATAGCAGCAGAAAACAATAGTGCTATTTCTGTAAAAGAAGGTCTAGAGGCCTTTAAAGGTAATATCATTGAATACAGTCAAGGAGTTCGACTTGTGAACAAAATACCGGAAGGTTTTCATGAAGAAGTTCAAATAAACAATACAGATAAAACAGGGTTTGAAGAGGCAAAAATTGCGGCAAAAAATTCTGATGTTGTTGTTATGGTTTTGGGTGAATATGGATTTCAATCAGGAGAGGGAAGAAGTAGAAGTAAGTTAGATTTGCCAGGATTTCAACAAGAACTTCTCGAAGAAATTTATTCAATAAACCCTAATATAGTTCTCGTTTTAATGAATGGAAGGCCCTTAGTTCTTAACTGGGCAAATAAAAATATTCCAGCTATTTTAGAAGCATGGCATCTAGGAACTCAAAGTGGAAATGCAATTGCTCAAGTTTTATATGGTGAATATAACCCAAGTGGTAAACTTCCCATGAGTTTCCCAAGAAGTGTTGGGCAAATACCTATTTATTACAATCACAAAAATACAGGAAGACCTGGAGCTGACGGTGAGGATGCAGGAAGTGTTTTTTGGTCTCATTATATTGATGAAAAAAACAGTCCATTATTTCCTTTTGGCTATGGATTAAGCTATACTTCTTTTAATTATTCAAATATTGAATTAAATAAAAATTATCTTGAAAATAATGATGATGATTATCTGATTGCTAGTATTGAAATAAGTAATACAGGGGATTTTAAAGGTAAGGAAGTTGTTCAACTTTATTTGCATGATAAATATGCTAGCGCAACAAGGCCTGTTAAAGAATTAAAAGGTTTTGAAATAATAGAACTTGATCCTGGTAAATCCAAAAAAGTTAGTTTCAAAATCACAAAAAAAATGCTAGAATTTTATTATAACAAAAATGATTGGATATCTGGTTGGGGCGCTGAGCCTGGTGATTTTGATTTATATATAGGAACAAGTTCTGCAACAAAAAGAAAAATAGAGTTTGAGCTTCTGAAATAGTCATAAAAAAAAGTCGCTGATTAATCAGCGACTTTTTTTATTAAAATTAAAATTTAATTATTAAAATATAAGTTATCTACATATACAGTTCCGTCAGCACTTCCAACTATAACGAATTGAGAAACAGCTCCTTTTGTTGTCAAAGAAGTAAGAGTTGATAAATCAATATCTACGCCCTGCCACTGGTTATTAGTATTTATTGTAATCGTTATATCACCACTGTCCACATCGTCTCCTCCTCCGTAAGCTCCATCAGCACCAAAATCAACTATTTTTATTGCAAAAGAAGAAAGGTCAGGTGACCATACATCAATGTGAAAATTAGTCGAAGAACTTGCATCTACGCCTGAAGCCATATCAATACCAGTATATCTTCCATTACCTCCATCTTGAAAAGTATATTTTTGGACAAAATCTCCAGAAACAATTTCTTCAGTTGAATGAATTACACCTTGCCCCCAATCAGTAGCCCATCGTACAACTTCAACTGGAGCTGAATAGGCCTCACTGAAAATTGATACAACATTTGACGCAACAATACTTGGAGTTGAAGCAGATGAAGTAGGAATTGACCCTAAGCTAGTGGCAAAGAAAAATAAATTATCAATGAAAATTGTACCATCAGATGTTCCCTCAACAACTAGCTGAGAGATGGATCCATTTGTTGTTAACGCAGGAAACTCTGACAAAGGTATATCAATCGAAATCCATTCCGAGGGTGAAGAAATAATTATTTCTTTAGTATCTTCAACATCATCACCTCCACCATAAGCTCCATCAGCACCAAAATCAACTATTTTAAGTTTAAACGAACTAGAATCTGCAGACCAAACATCAATATGAAAATTATTAGTTGAACTTGCGTCAACACCCGAAGCCATGTTAACTCCTGTATACCTTCCATTACCTGTGTCCTGAAAAGTATATTGTTGAATAAAATATCCTGCTCCTAAATCAATACTAGCATGAGTTGTGCCTTGTCCCCACGAAGTATACCATTCAGCTACTTGATAAGTTGAAGTATATGCTGAGCTGAATATCGATACAACATTTTCAGGTGAAATAGAAGGTGTGGTAGGTGGGGTTACCGGAACAATCACAATAGGACATCCATTGTTAGATTCATCTCCTGGTTCTGTATCACAAGCATCCACTGTATCAATAAGTCCATCAGAATCTGTGTCAGGAATAGCTGCGCCAGGAAGTCCTCCTGTTACATTATCAATTAAAAAAGTTCCCATAGTTTCAGTACCAAAACCAATAAAAATTACAAGTTTTGAATAAGTAGCTAGGTCAGATAAAGGTTGAGCTTCAGGTTGACCATCCCCATAAGGGTAACTATTGACCCTATTCAAGCCAAAATCAAAAGTTAAAGTTCTCCAACCTGTTCCTGAAGTAGAAACCAATACTTCTACTGGATAATTTCCATCTGGTTGACCTTCTAATTTTGCCAAAACTGTAATTTCATCGGCAGAGTTTTTAAAAAGATCAAATGAGATTATTTGAGCGTCCGAACTAGTCATATCAATTAAGTTAGATGGAGCAAGTGATGCCGCTTCATATGCAACTCCTGAATTTACAATTTGGCCTGCGAATGCAGAGATTTCGAATGAAGTAACTCCATCATTAACTAGAAAAACTCCTTGAGAAGTTTCAAAATCAGTAATTAAATTAACTCCAGGTGCTACAGGGGTGACAGGATCAACTGGAGTCACAGGATCAGTTGGATCCGGTGTGACTATTGGATTTGGTGTAACTAAATCGTCTCCATCTCCCTTGAAACAGGATGAAAAAAAAGATAAGGTTACAACTGCAATAAGCAGGTTTAGTTTATAAATTTTCATATTCATTTTAGTTATTAATAATATATTTAGTTGTTCTAATTTTTTTAAAATTTAGATCGTGTACGACCTAATTTTTATAAATAGATGACGAAGAAACAAAAAATAAATTATTTTTAGTAATTGAATTACAACTATTTACAATAAAAAATTAAAAATTATTCAGAATGCAAATAAAAAAAGCCTTCCTTTTAAAGGAAAGCTTCTCATCAGTTGCTAGACCCTTTAGGGTTTTGCAACACACAACACTTTTATATTTTATTTAATCACGTTATCAGGTAACGTATGGAATTTTAAATTCTTTACAAATATAACTTTTATTATTTATTAATTCATATTATAAGTGATATCTAAAAAATTTAAAATATTTTTAGCTCTTTTACTGTGCTCTATGAACCATCCCAATTGAGCTTTATTAACTGTTTTTAAATATTGAAGATTACTTAAAAAGGTCTTATTTGTTTGTATATCAGAATAGTTGATGGATACACTGCCTTTTGGTTTGTTAAATTCAATATCATACACAGTCATTTGATCAAAAACATATGGGTCAAAAATAATATTTATCTGATCAAAAATTCTTTGAACAAGATACTCCTCTCTTTCTCTGATGTAATCTATAAATAAAAAATTGTCATTATAACCCAATAAAGTATCTATGACTTTTTGATTTTTAATTAAGGTTAAACTTCCTGAATTTTTTAATTGATCAATAGATGCATTATTTGCAAAAAATCGAGATGGTCTAGGTAGGTATCTTGCATAAAAGTATAGATCATTTGAATACTCATTAAACTTTTTATATTTAAAAATAAAATAGATTGAGTCAATTTGAATTTCTCTTTCTTTTCTTCTTAGGATAAGACCATCTAACTCAGAAATATCATTTTTTAAATCATTTTTAAAAGAATTGACAAAATCTAACTCACGTTTATCTTCGATAATTTGCTCTCGATAATTTTCTACGAAAAAACCAAGAGATATAGCTAAAAATAGCATCAAAAATTCTCTCAAAAATTTCATCATTAATTATTTTAAACTTAAGATCTTCTGATTTTAAAATTCCATATGGAACTTTAATTTCCAGCAAATATATAGCCACATCCATTTTCTTGAGCTCTACCTAATGCCCACACACCTGATGGAACTAATTGAATTTCAGGAAGCAATCCATTTATCAAGTCTTTATATACTTGATTGGAATCCAAATTCATTTGATTTGCAATAGCACCACTATATACTTGAGTAGCTAGATTACAAACACAAAATAGGGCACCTCTTTTTTGTAAATCTTTAATCCCTTGAATTTGTGGAAGAGGCAAATCTCCTTCTCTTGGCTCATATACAGTATTTCTTTTTGAAGGTTCACCTGTAGAATTATCATTTATGTTAAAAATTTGACCTAAAGGATATTTTTGCCACATTTCTGAATTAAATGCATATGCAATAGCTGTATGACGAAGAACTGTCATTGCTGTTATATCGCTATCTGGGGAACCCGTTTCATTATTTGATTGGTAAAATGCCCAGTTCCAAACAATTGGCAATGTACCATGTGGTGTACTTCCATCATAGGCTATCCTGTGACTTCCTTTAATTTTTTTAAACCATTCATCTGAATCTTTTGAGTCAAGATGATTAAATTCTGGAAGTGTTTCCATATTTTCAAATTCCTTTACCATCATCGGAAATGCTGAAGCGCTAACTCCAAGAGCGAGCGTTGCGAAAAATGATCTTCTAGATTTATCTGTTTTCATATTTATTTATTTATTTATTTATTTATTTATTTATTTAAATTTATTTACTTTTTTCAATATTATACTCTTTTTTGTAAAAATCAAAAATAGGTTGAAAAGGACCAAATTGATGTTGTGATTGAGAAAATGAGTCAGAATAAGGTGGATATGGTGTTGACATCGGTTTCTTTTTTTTATCAGGAAAATCTTCCTTAAGATCATTTTTTTTAGGTCTAGGTTTTTGATTTATAAAACCAGCTACATCATAGGCCTCATCATCAGTCAATAGTGGAGAATCATATCTAGTGCCTTGAGGCATATTATATTTTATAAACATTCCAGCAGTCAAAACTCTTGTCATACCCGCACCATTATTATATGAATTTGGTCCCCACAGGGGAGGGTAAATATATGTATAATTATCAATTTTTTCACCCTGACCATCATTTCCATGACATTCAACGCATACTCTATTAAAAACCTCCTCTCCTTTTACCAAATCAACCTTTCTGTTAGGATAATTAATTGGCTTCAATCCCTTCCCATTTATAATTTCCCCCTCATTTACATATCGTCCCAACCAATTTATATATGAAACTAAAGCGTTCATATTATGACTGTCATTTTTTAATTTTTTTCCATTCATACTCCTTTCGAAACAACCATTTATTCTATCTTTTAAACTTCCAACAACATCTTCTCTACCTCTATATTGAGGGAATCTTTTGTCGACACCAATTAAGGGCATTGCAAATGGCTGCGTACCAGCGTTTATATGACAGTTGGTACATGATAAGGAATTTCTAACATAAGGATTTTTCAAAGATTTTCTTCCTAATAAGTCAGGTGTATTTACAAATAATTCATATCCATATTTAATTTCTAATCCAGTTTTGGAGTCAGGTAAGGTTTCTACATCATAATTCATATAATAAATACTCAAATCAATATTTTCTTCATTTGGATTATCTTTTGTTAGAAAAAAAATGACAATGATTACATTAACTAAAAAGAAAAGTAAATAATTTAGTATTCTTCTTAATCCTAAAAAAAAATCGTCATAGGAATTGTTATTGTTCATTCAATATGGACATTAGTCATTGTTAAATATAAATAAATCCACAATTATTTTTATTAAAATTTTCTACAACAATCATCTCGTTGTAAATTAATTTAATATATCAACCAACTTAGATTTAAAACTCAGACTTTAAATTTTATCTCACTTTTTTTTTAATATATTTATATTCAAACACTTACCAGATGATTAAAAAAATTTTACTAGCTCTATTTTTTATTGTTTCAATTAATTGCCGTCAAGAGGTTCCATCATGTGATTTATTGATTACAAATGGGATAATATTTGATGGTTCCGGCAAAGAGTCCTTCCCAGGAATTGTTGCAATTAAAAATGAGAAAATACTTTATGTTGGACGATCAAAACAGTTTAATTCAAAAAAAATTATAAATGCAGATGGAAAGGCTGTTTCTCCTGGATTTATTAATATGCTTAGTTGGGCATATGGATCCCTATTAAAAGATGGAAGGTCCTTAAGTGATATTAAGCAAGGAGTTACTTTAGAAGTTTTTGGTGAAGGAACTTCCCCAGGACCAAAAGGAGTTAAAGACAGTTCTAATTATATGTCTTTTGGTGATGCTATGAAAAAGCTAGAATCTAGTGGAGTTTCAACAAATATAGCCTCATTCCTGGGAGCTACAACTGTAAGAATTCAAGAGATTGGTTATGCTAATAGACAAGCTTCCTTAAGTGAGCTAGATAAAATGAAAAAGTTAGTAGAACAAAGTATGCTTGAGGGAGCTATGGGTGTTGGATCATCACTTATTTATGCACCTGCAGACTATGCAAATACTCAAGAGTTAATTGCTTTGAGTGAAGTTGCATCAAAATATGGAGGTATGTATATCTCGCACATAAGAAATGAGGGTGATCAAGTTTTAGAGGCTGTTGATGAATTAATAACAATTGCAAAAAATGCGAATATTAGATCTGAAATTTATCATTTGAAAGCTTCAAGAAAAGCCAATTGGAGTCTTTTAGATGATATTATTCAAAAAGTTGAAAAGGCAAGATCTGAAGGTTTAAAAATTACAGCTGATATGTATACTTACAATGCTTCCTCAACAGGTTTGACAGGAGTAATTCCAACATGGGTTCAAGAAGGAGGGCATCGAGCTTGGATAAATCGAATGCAACAAAAAGAACCAAGAAAACGGCTTATTCAAGATATAAAAAAGGAGTTAGAACAACAACCTCCACAAGGAATTTTAATGGTAGGTTTTAATAAAGACTCTATGAAGAAAAAATATATAGGAATGACAATTGCTGAAGCAGCAAAAATTAGGAATCAAAGTCCAGAAGAAGCAATAATTGATTTAATAATTGAGGATGATAGTAGAATACAGTGCATCTATTTTAGTATGAGTGAGGATAATATTAGAAAAAAAATTAAACTTCCTTGGGTTTCGTTTTGTTCGGATGCGGGATCTTACTCTAACCCTCCAAATGGATTTAGAACCCATCCAAGAGCTTTTGGTAGTTTTATTCGTGTTCTAGGGAAATATTCAAGAGACGAGGGATTAATCACTTTAGAAGAGGGAATTAGGAAATTAACAAGTTTTCCTGCTGAAAACCTGGGAATAAAAGACAGAGGACTTTTAAAAAATGGATTTTACGCAGATATAGTAGTTTTTGATCCAAACAAAATTAAAGATAATGCTACTTTTAACAATCCTATTCAATATGCAGAAGGAGTAGAACATGTAATGGTTAATGGTCAAATTGTATTAGAAAATGGGCAGCACACAAATATTTTTTCTGGAAAATTTATTAAGGGGCCTGGGTATAAAGAAAATTAAAAAGATCTGTAGTTTCCACCAATAAATACATTTGCTTCATCTTCAGAAAACTTAGATTTATTTTTATCCCAGTTTAGTATTCTACCAGGAAACCGTCCAGCAATAACTCCTAAGAGAATAGTCTCTGTAAGTTTAGAAGAGTATGAAAATGGAGCAGAACAAAGTCCCTTACCGAGACATGAGTCAACAAATTCATGATAATGCTTCTTACTTTCTGAACTGTAATCTCTTACCGGTGTACCTAATCCGAATTTTTCAACATTAATTTCTTTATACTTTCCATCAATAATTAATTGAGGTAATTTTTGAAAATGAGGTAAATAAAGCCTCCCTTTTTCTCCCATAAACATAGCCCCCTGGTCATGAAGCTTTTCGTTATTAGGTAATTGTAAATCAACATGTTCACTTGGAGCTCCAACTCCATCATACCATACCCATTTTAACTCATTTGAAGTATACTTAGTTGGCGGAAAAATATATGTTACTTTATTCTTTTCCGGAAATCCATATCCGTTAGGTTCTCTACATTCATTTTTAACAGTTTTAGGAACATCAAGCATCAAAGCATTATAAGGAGTGTCAAAAATATGAACGCCCATGTCACCTAGGGTTCCACAGCCATAATCAACTAATTTTCTCCAGTTTAATGGATGATAAATTCCTTCTTTAAACTTTTGATTTTTAGCTGTTCCCAACCATAAATTCCAATCTAGATTTGAAGGAATTGGATCAAAACTATTTGGAGAAGGACCATCATAGCCCCAATTTTTTGGTGACCAAGCACGAACACAATTAACTTTTCCAATAATTCCGGACTGAATGAGTAAAGTGGCTAATTTATAATCATAAAATGAATGAACTTGGATGCCCATTTGAGTAACTAATTGCTTTTTTTCTGCCATTTGGGCCATATCTCTTGCCTCAGAAATATGATGAGTTAGAGGTTTTTGACAATAAACTGCTTTCCCAATATCCATTGCCATTAATGAAGCAGGAGCATGAGTATGGTCTGGAGTTGAAACTACAACTGCATCAATTTGATCACCTATGGTGTCAAATAATATTCTGTAATCAGAAAAAGTTTTAGCATTAGGATAAATAGCCTTTGCAAAATTCAAGTGATTTGAATCTACATCACATAAAGCTACAACTTCAACTGAGTTGTGAGAGGAAATTGCTTTTAAGTCCTCTAAACCCATTCCTCCAACTCCAATATGAGCTGTTCTCAATTGTTTTTTATTTGATAAGGGCCAGCTAAATGATGGCATAAAAGCTGTAGAAGCAAGGGTTACTGCTGATTTTAAAAAAGTTCTTTTATTCATAATCTCTTAATTTTAATATTTCTGAATGACAAAGAACTATCATGATCTTGAAGAGCAATAAATCCTTTTTTATATATTCCATAATCAGGATAATCTTTCCATTTACCTGATTTTTTTCTATCATACCAATCCTCAGACCAAGGAACAAATGAAATTATTAATTGACCATTAAGCCAGTGTTCAACTTTTGATGGAGTAAATATTATTTTTGAACTATTCCATTCCCCAGCAGACTTTATTAAATTATCAGTATTTTCAGCATGGTACATAGCATAATCTGCTCCAGTTTTTTGCCAGTTTTCGAGTGAACTATTATTTATCTCACCCCACATTAAATCATCAATCAATTGATATTCTGGAGATGCCTCAAACGGGCCATCATAGCCTTCTTTAACATGATATAATATACCACTATTGCCCCCCTCTGATATCTTCCATTCTAAATACAGTTCAAAATTTTCAAATTCTTCTTTAACATATATTATATCTCTTCCTCCCTTATATTCTTTTTCTAATCTTCTTTCTGTTTCAAATGTTAAAACCCCATCTTCAACAATCCAACCAGGAGGCATTATTTCAGAATTATATCCTCTCCAACCATCAGTTGTTTCTCCATCAAAAAGATAAATCCATTCCTTATTTTGTTCACATGAAACAACTACAAAAAAAATAATTATTAACTTTCTCATATTAAAATATATATTTTTTAAAAGCTTCCATTGCCTCATACTCTGCCATTCCTAAACTATTATATTCTTTTGCAGTATTTTTATTTCTCTGCTCGGCTCTTAACCAGAAATCTCTATTGTCTTCACCTTGAAACATAACCTTATCTTTTTGTGATTGATGATACAATATCGCATTTCTTTTTTGAACTACCTGACTAGGACTCATAGGAACAGCCATTTCAATATCTTCTATATCCCACTCTTGCCAAGCACCCCTGTAAAGCCATAACCAACATGTTTTCATAAACGACTGATTCTTAATTTTATTTATTGAATCTAATAAAATATTTAAACAGACTCTATGAGTACCGTGTGGGTCAGCCAAATCTCCTGCAGCAAATATTTGATGAGGTTTAATTGCTTTTATTAAATCTAAAGTTAAATCAATATCTTTTTGAGTGGGTTCATTTTTTTTAATTTTCCCAGACTCGTAGAAAGGAAGATTCATAAAATGTAAATTTTCTTGAGGAATTTTTAAATATCTTGCAGCAGCCAGACATTCACTTCTTCTTATTGAAGCTTTGAGCTTAAGTACAGCTTTAGAATTATTTTGAATTTTATCCTCAAAACTGTCAATTATAATAAGTTTATCTGAAAAAGAATTTTTGGCTATTTCAATAAACTTTATAACTTCCTCGTTAGAAACACCAATATTTCCTGAAGTTTGATATGCAATATGAACATCATGTCCTTGATCATGAAGACGCTTGATTGTTCCTCCCATAGAAATTACATCATCATCTGGATGTGGACTAAAAACTAAAACACGTTTTTTTGCAGGAGATGCTCTTTCAGGTCGATCAGTATCGTCAGTTAGTGGTTTTCCTCCCGGCCAACCTGTGATGGTTTTTTGAAGTTGATTAAACATCCAAATATTTAAATCATAAACACTACCACTCGAAATTATTAGACTTGAAAGCCCATTTTCATTATAATCTCGTTGAGTGATTTTTAATATTGGTTTATTTGTTTTTTTACTTAACCACGTTATTGCCTTTTTTCTTAGATCATCTGACCAATGTATATCTTTTACTAACCAAGGGGTTTTGTGCTTTGTTAATTTAGCACTTGATTCGTTATCCAAAATAAAAGTAGCATTGTTATGTTTTTGAAGAAAAGTTGATGGATAGTTAGAGTCAACTTCACCTTCCACAGACCTAGAAATAACTTCAGATTTTTTATGCCCCCATGCCAATAAAACAATTCGCTTAGCATTAAGAATGGTATTAATTCCCATCGTAATAGCTCTGGTTGGAACTGACTCAACTCCATTAAAATCAGGTGCAGCATCTTCTCGAGTTATTGGGTCAAGATTTACAATTCGTGTACAAGAATTTTGATTAGATCCTGGCTCATTAAATCCAATATGTGCAGTTCTACCTATACCAAGCAACTGGAAATCTATTCCTCCTAATGAATTTATTTTTTGCTCATATTCAGAACAATATCTTGAAATATCATTTTCAAATATTTTTCCTTCTGGAATATTAATGTTTTTCTTAACGACATCAATATGAGAAAATAAGTGATGATACATAAAACTATAATAGCTTTGTTCGTCTGTCTTATTTATAGGGAAATATTCATCTAAATTAAAAGTAATAACGTTTTTAAAACTTAGACCTTCATACTTATGCAATCTGACCAATTCTTTATATACTCCTATTGGTGAAGAACCTGTTGCAAGTCCCAAAATAAACTTTGATTTGTTGCAATTTCTAATTGACTCAGCTATTTCATTGGCAACCATCTTTGATCCAATCTCAGCAGAATCAAAACAAATATTATGAATCTTTTCAAATCTGGTAACTTCATCTTTACCTGGGATTTGATAATCAATAGGGTTGAATTTTTTAGTCATCATAATTTTTAATTATTATACAATCTCAAATCCAAATTACCTAGGTTCTCAATCAATTAAATTCTTTAAATAAATATATATTTTGAATTAATACTATTTCAAAAAATATCTCTTAAAGATATTTAAATATTTTGATTATAAAATATGTTTTAATTACCTCTGCCTGTTTTTCTTACAGCAGTTGATCGCTTTGCTGTATTGCTTTTGTTAAATGGTTTTTTCGTGGTTTTTTTTGGGATATTCTTATCTAATCTATTTCCAAAGAATTTACTGCTCATATTAAATAATTTACCTAAAGATAAAATAAATTATTAACGAATAACTAATTAAAAAGATGTTTAAAATTAGAAATAACTTTTTTAAAATTTAATAATTTAAATTAAAGTATTAATCTTTGCTAGATTAAAAATTAAATATGAATCTCATTTTTAGTAATTACATACGATTTTTATATTATTTTATCGTTTTGACTAATATGTCATTATTTGGTCAAAATATAAATACATCTCAACCCAATTTCTCAGCATCTTATCTTATAACTGATCCTGATATTGACGGTAATATTATTAATGATTTGGCCTGGAGAAAAATCAAACCAATCACAAACCTCACTCAAGCAAGACCTTTTTATGGAAAACCTATTTCAGAAAAAACAGAAATCAGGATAGCATTTACAAATAAAACTCTTTATATTGGTGTAATCTGTTATGATAAAGAGCCAGAAAAAATTGTAGTATCTGATTCCAGAAGAGACTCTAATTTAAATGATGATGATAGTTTCCTTTTTATTTTGGACACATACAATGACCAACAAAATGGGTTTTTATTTGGAACAAATTCAATAGGAGTAGAATATGATGCGCAAATAGATAATGAAGGTGAAGGAAATATGCAACAAGGAGGAGTAGTTGGTGGAACAAATTTAAATTGGGATGCTTCCTGGAAAGTTAAAACTGAAACAGGAGATTACGGGTGGAGTGCTGAATTTTCAATTCCCTTAAAAACAATTCGCTTTGCTAGTGGAAAAGACAAGATATGGGGTATAAACTTTCAGAGAAATATTAGCAAAAACAGTGAAGTCGCATATTGGGCTCCCCTGCCAATTCAATTTGAAATTAAAAGACTTTCATTAGCTGGAAAAATGAATGGGGTTTCTTTAAAAAGTCCAAAGAATTTAAAACTTTTTCCTTACGCTTTAACCCAAAACATTAATGATAAGTCAAACAATTCAAAATCAAATAATCAAGAGTTTGGTGTCGATTTAAAATATAGTCTTACGCCAGGCCTGACTTTAGATATGACTTACAATACTGATTTTGCTCAAGTAGAGGTTGATGAGCAACAAGTAAATCTGGATAGGTTTAATCTATTTTTTCCTGAAAAAAGAGCTTTTTTCCTTGAAAATGCTGGACAATTTAGTGTTGGAAGTCCAGGAGAAGTAGATTTGTTTTTTAGTAGACGAATCGGGTTAAGTAATGATGGCTCAGTCGTTCCTATTGTAGGAGGTTCAAGAGTTTCAGGTAAAATAGGTCAGACTAATATTGGTTTTTTAAATATGCACACTGATGAGGTTAGATCTAAGAATATTCATAAAAACAGCTTCACCGTTGCAAGAGTAAATCATGATTTTCCTAAAACCAGATCTTCAATTGGTGGAATTTATATTGGCAAATCTGATCTTGGTCTACAAACAAATAATTATAATAGAGTTTTTGCACTTGATGGTAAATGGGGTATCGGTAAAAAAGCACAAATTTCTGGTTTTCTTTCAAAAAGCTCAAGTCCTGATATAACAAAAGATGATCATGCTTTAAACTTTAGAGCAGAGTATGTATGGGACGGATGGAGAATTTATGGAGCTTACACTGAGGTAGGTGAAGGGTTTAATCCTGAAGTAGGTTTCTTACTCAGAGAGTCTTTTAAAAAACCTGAGTTTTTAATTTGGAAACAATGGAGAACTAAAAATACAGGAAGTTTTCTTGAAGTAAGACCACATATCTCGGGAAGAAGGTATTATAATTTCAATAATGATCTAATTTCTAGTTTTTTACATGTAGATAATCATTGGGTATGGAAAAGTGGATTAGAAATTCATACTGGAATCAACTTTACAACTGAAGGAGTTTTGAATGATTTTTCAATTTTTGGAGTTAAAATTCCTGTTGGGGAATACAATCACAAAGAACTTCAATTTGTTTTCTTTACAAATAAAAATAATCAAATATATTATTCTACGAGAACATTTATTGGTGGATATTATGGGGGAAGTAGAATTTCATCAAGAAATAATATAAATGTTAGGCTTGGAGATAAGTTTAATTCGGCTTTAACATTCAGTTATAATAAATTAAATCTTCAAAATGGTAATATTAATGCTATTATTGCAGGAGGTAAGTTTACCTACTCATTTACTCCTAGAATGTTTCTTCAAAGTCTAATACAACACAATAATATTTCTAATTTAACATCTGTTAATGCTCGATTTGGATGGTTAAAAAATGCCAATACAGGTCTTTTCGTAGTTTTAAATCTAGTTGAAGATGAAGATTTTATTGATAGGATTAATAGTCAGGTTATGACAATAAAATACAATTATCAATTTGATGTTCTTAACAAAAGAAAATAGATGAAGAAAACTTTTGATATTAATCAAATGAAAACTGCCTTATCTAAAATTACAAAGCAGATATATAACTCCAACTGGATGCCTGAAATTATTTTGAGTGTAAATAGAGGAGGATGTGTCCCAGGAATATACTTATCTCATGAAATTAATATACCTCATAAAGTAATTGATGTTCAATTAAGAGATAGTAAAAACAAACCAAACTTAGACATTTTAGAATATTCAACAAATAAATACGATTCAATATTAATAATTGATGATATTAATGATACTGGTGCTACTTTTGATTTAATTCATAAAAATATAAAAGCTACAAATAAAGATATTCGATATGCAGTTCTTATTGATAATACTTCAAGTAATTTTAAAACTCAATTTAAAGGAACTATAATAGATAAATCTAAAAATCCAATTTGGATTGTCTTTCCATGGGAAAAAAATTAAATGAATTAATAATATATGAGTTTCAGTAATCTTAATTTAATAACCTCCTTGGTTGTAACACATATTTTTATAATTACACTTTCTAATGTTTTAGTTGCAATTCCTTTAAATATATATGGATTTAAATTAACATGGGCTGCATTTAGTTTTCCTCTGGTTGTGGTTACTACTGATTTAACTGTTAGACTATTAGGCAAATCAATAGCTCGAAAAACTATAACATTTTCATATCCGTTGGCAATTATTTCTTCTGTTTTGATTATTTATTTTGAGAGAAATTTAGTTTCAATTGCCCTTAGAATTGGTTTGGCAAGTGCAACTGCTTACGCATTGGGTACATTAATTGATATCTATGCTTTTCAATTAATTAGAGAAAAATATTCAATTTGGTGGATTGCTCCAGCTTTATCTACTATTATTTCAAATATAATTGACTCTTACACTTTCTTTTTTACTGCCTTTTCAAATTCATCAGATAAGTATATGTCATTAAATTGGTTTGAGATTGCAGGAACCCAAACAGTTTTAAAAATATTAATTGGTTTAGTTTTTTTTCTACCTGTCTATGGTATTTTACTTACTTATATTCAGAAAAGAATCATTAAGAAATGATTCCTAGTGGTTTTGTTATTTTCCAATTTTCCCTTGTGAAATCTGGGAATTTTTGAGGTAAACCTTCCTGAACTACAGAAGCTTCGCTAAGAGGTGCTACAGCACTCCAAAAACAACCTTCATAAACATTTTGATCAAGGGCTTGGCCATTTCTTAAACATTCAATTATACGATATAACATCATAAAATCCATACCTCCATGTCCCCCCATTTTCTTTGCTAATGAACCTAACCTTTTATACATTGGATGATCGTATTTTTCAAAAAATTCATCTAAACTATCACCTTCAGCCCATCGATGATGATCCTTTGTGATTCCAGGGACTCCTCCTTCTAAAGCAATTCTAGCAGGAAAACCAGCTAAAATCCCTTTAGTTCCTTGTATTAAATTATGTCTAGAATATGGGCGTGGACTTGTCTCATCCCATTGAATCATAATAGTTCGTCCTAATTGAGATTTAAGAATTGATGTATTTAAATCTCCACCTTTAAAATCTAAAGCATTCCATTTATGATCTTTAGAATAATTATTTTTTGAATATAAATTACGGCCTTTTGATGGAGAAGAAAATGAAACTATTGAATTGAACTGATCTTCTCCCCTACTTAAATTCATATATTGAGCAACGGGACCCAATCCATGTGTTGGATATAAATTACCATTTCGATTAGCATAGTGATGGGTTCTCCATGATCCAGTCCCTCGCTCTTCCTCCTTCATTTGAAAACGAAGTTCATGAATATATGCTGCTTCTCCATGTAACAGATCTCCGATAATATTTTGACGACATAAATTAAGATATAATAATTCCTCTCTACCATAATTTACATTTTCCATCATCATACAATGCTTTTGAGTTTGTTCAGAAGTATCAACTATTTGCCACATTTCTTCAATTGTAACAGCAATGGGAACCTCAACAAAAGCATGTGCTCCTTTATTCATAACCTCAATTGCCATTGGAGCATGATTTTTCCAATTAGTAGAAATAAAAACTATATCAGGTTTTACTTCATCTAGCATCTTCTTCCATTCACTTTCTCCCCCAAAATACCTTTTAATATTTTTATGTCGTCCATTTCCAATGTCAATACAGTTTTTAACAGACCTATTAACCAAATCTTCATACAAGTCAGAAATTGCAACAATTTCAGTTCCTTCAATTTTGGCAATATGTTTGGCATGTCCGGTTCCTCTTGCCCCAACTCCTATGAAAGCCACTTGAATAGTATTAATTTTAGGTGCTTTAAAATCACCCATATATTTCCCTTTTCGAGAAGTTGATTCCAAATTACCATCGCATGAATTATTTAAAAGAGTAGACCCCCCTAGTGAAGCAATTGCAGAAAGACCAGATTTTTTAATAAATTTTCTACGACTATAATTTTTCATAATTAATTTTTATTTAATTACAATTTTTAAAATGACAACCCTATTAATCAGGCTAACTTCCAATCCGATTTCTAAAATCTATCTAAATTCATGACCTTAGTCCATGCGGAAACAAAATCATTTAAAAATAGCTGTTCGGAGTCATTACATGCATATACTTCTGAAATAGATCTTAATTCAGAATTAGAACCAAAAATTAGGTCAACTCTAGTTCCTTTCCATTTAATTTCATTTGTATTTCTATCACTTCCAATAAAAAGGTCTTGACTATCAGAAATTGATTTCCAAGTAATGTTCATGTCTAAAAGGTTTTTGAAGAAATCATTGCTGAGAGTTTCTTTTTTTTCAGTAAATACCCCATTATTGGAATGATCCGAATTAATATTTAAAACCCTTAAGCCTCCAATAAGAACAGTCATTTCTGGAGCTGTTAATGTCAAAAGTTGTGCCTTATCTATTAACATTTCCTCTTCAGACAGTTGATGATTAAACTGAGCATAGTTTCTAAATCCGTCAGATTTAGGTTCTAAAACAGAAAAAGATGCAACATCCGTCATTTCTTGGATGGCATCTGATCGTCCTGGATTAAAAGGAATATGAATCTCATTTCCTGCATTTTTTGTAGCTTTTTCAATACCACTAGATCCAGCTAAAACAATTAAATCAGCAAGTGATATTCGCTTGTTTCCTGTTTGAGAAGAATTGAATTTATTCTGAATTTCTTTATAAACTTTTAATATCTCTGACAACTCGTGTGGATTATTAACTTTCCAATCTTTTTGTGGCTCAAGAGCTATTCGAGCTCCATTTGCTCCTCCCCGCTTATCAGAACCCCTATAGGTTGATGCTGAAGCCCATGCTGTTGAAACGAGTTGCGAAATTGATAAGCCAGAAGTCAAAATTTCATTCTTAAGATCATCAACATCATCACTATTTACAAGTTCATGCTTAACTGTTGGAATAGGATCTTGCCAAATAAGTTCTTCATCAGGAACAAATGGACCTAAATACCTTTCTCTAGGACCCATATCTCTGTGAGTTAATTTAAACCAAGCTCTTGCAAAAGTATCAGCAAACTTTTCTGGATTTTCAAAAAAGCTTTTAGAGATTGGACGATATAATGGGTCCTCCCTTAAAGCAATATCCGTAGTTAACATTATTGGCGCATGAAATTTATTAGAAATATGAGCATCTGGAACACTATCTTTTCCCTGTCCAGATTTTGGAATCCATTGATGAGCTCCAGCTGGGCTTTTGGTTAATTCCCAGTCATAACCAAATAAATTTTCAAAGTAATTATTACTCCATTTTGTAGGAGTAGTTGTCCAAGCACCTTCTAGTCCACTGGTAATGGTATCTTGTCCTTTTCCTGACCTGTAAGTATTTTTCCATCCTAAACTTTGTTCTTCTATAGAAGATGCTTCAGGCTCAGATCCAACATACTTGTCTGCATCAGCGGCACCATGTGTCTTTCCAAAGGTGTGGCCACCCGCAATTAATGCGACAGTTTCCTCATCATTCATCGCCATTCTTCCAAAAGTTTCACGAATATCTCTGGCAGCAGCAAGAGGATCTGGGTTTCCATTTGGTCCTTGAGGATTAACGTAAATAAGACCCATTTGTACTGCCCCAAGGGGGTTTTCCAATTCTCGATCTCCCTTATACCTCTCATCTCCTAGCCATTCTTTTTCAGAACCCCAATATATATCTTCTTCAGCTTCCCATACATCTTCACGTCCGCCAGCAAATCCAAAAATCTCAAATCCCATAGACTCAAGAGCACAATCTCCAGCAAAAATCATAAGATCGGCCCATGATAATTTTTTACCATACTTCTGCTTTATGGGCCAAAGTAAAAGTCTCGCTTTATCAAGATTAGCATTATCAGGCCAGCTATTTAAAGGTGCAAAACGTTGTGTTCCTGATCCAGCTCCACCTCTACCATCAGCAATTCTGTAGGTTCCTGCGCTATGCCATGCCATTCTAATAAAAAATGGACCATAATGGCCGTAATCAGCAGGCCACCAATCCTGTGAAGTTGTCATTAAATCAAAAATATCTTTTTTTACAGCTTCTAAATTTAAAGTCTGAAATTCCTTGGCATAGTTAAAACTTTTGTCCATTGGATTAGATAAACTCGAATGTTGACGTAAAATGTTCAACTTTAACTGATTAGGCCACCAATCTCTGTTGATAGGACTGTGTCCTGCACTTGCCTTAGTCTCTCCGCCCATAAAAGGACATTTACTTTGATTTTTATTTCTTGAATGGTTGTTGTTCATTTTAAAAAAATTATTTTTGAATTAAAAATTATTATTCCTTAAATGTATTTAAAATAGATATATATCTAAAATAAAGTCTATAATTTCTTTTTGTAATTTTATTTGTTTTATAGATACATTTACATAAACAAATAATAACAATGAAAAAGCTATTTACACTTTATGTTTTAATTTTTAATTATTGTCAATCTCAACAAGTAAATGTAAATCAAAATAGAATTCAAGCAAACTGGAAAAAATTAAAAGAATTTGGAGTTAATCAATCTACAAATGGGAATGACAGAATAGCATTTAGTGAGTTTAATGTTGAAGCATTAGAATATTTAAAAAATAAATTAATTGCTCTGGGTTTAGAAACAAAAATAGATGCTGCTGGAAATTTAATTGCAACAAAAAAAGGAAAAAATAAATCATTTAAACCAATAGGTTTTGGGTCTCATATCGATGCGGTTCCCAATGGTGGCCATTATGATGGTCAAATTGGAGTTCTAGCTGCAATTGAATGCATTGAAACAATGATAGAAAATGATATAATTACATCTCATCCTTTAGAACTTATAATATTTTCTAATGAAGAAGGAGGTGTTTTTGGCTCTAGAGCTCTTGCTGGATCTCTAACCAAAGAGTCATTAGAAGTAATTACAGCTTCGGGGCTGACGAATTCTCAAGGTATAATTAAGCTTGGTGGTGATCCAAATAATGCACTCAAAATAGCTAGAGAACCTCAAAGTTTACATGCATTTATTGAATTACATATTGAGCAAGGTAGTATTCTTTTTGATGAAGATATTGAAATAGGAATTGTTGAAGGAATTGTAGGTCTTCGCTGGTGGGATGTTGAAATTAAAGGGTTTTCAAATCACGCTGGAACAACTCCAATGAATAAAAGAAAAGATGCAATGTTAGCAGCAGCTAAATTTATTTTAGAAGTTAATAATATTGTTAAATCAATTTCAGGAACTCAGGTTGGAACAGTCGGAAGAATCAAATCGTTTCCAGGAGCACCAAATGTAATTCCTGGAAAAGTTATTTTGAGTCTTGAACTAAGAGATTTAAATGAAAATAAGTTAGATAGTATTTATACCCTAATTGAAAATCAATCAAAACATATTGGTAATGACACAGACACTCAGTTTAGTTTTACACCAATTAGTGCAACTGGAAAAGCAGCTTTAACTGATCCTATTATTCAAAAAATAATACAAAATCAGGCTCATAAACTAAAATTAAATACTAAGGTTATGCCCAGTGGAGCAGGACATGATGCTCAAGAAATGACTCATATTGCACCTACGGGTATGATTTTTATTCCAAGTCGAGATGGTATATCACACTCCCCCGACGAATTTTCATCTATGAATGATATTAAAAATGGAACCCAAGTACTTTTAGAAACTATTTTAGTAATAGATAAAACAGATTTTTAACTATCTTCTATTTAATTCATAAAGATAAATTTGACGTCCAATTTCAGCTAAAAATGGGATGCCAACTTCTTCATTTTCATATATGTCATCATTAAATATTTGATTTGAATTCACTAAAATTGTACCTGCAAGTATAAATTCAATTCCTTTTTTTTTATTTACTATATATGCGACATCCGAGACTGTTCCATAAGCAAAACCAACTTTGTTATAAATACGAATTTCATCATTCATTTTACCTTTAGTATCACCATATATAAAAAACTTTACATAACTATCATATAGTTTGTTTTGTTCATTTGAAGAAAAAATAGTACTCTCTAACGTGTTTTTTCCCATCCATTTTTTTATAAACATTATTTGATAATTATCCAAGCTAAATAAATTTTCTCTCGGGAAGGTTTCAGGAAAAAAAATTCTCTTTATAATTTTTGTTTGTGAACTTAATGATAACCAATTTTTTTTACTAAAATTCATTGGTTTATTTACTAATTTTCCCTTAACAAGATTAGCTATTCCTTTGTCTTGATTTTTTAATTTAACAATTGGAATATTTTTTGATTCTATTGATTTTTGTATGTATAAAGTGTCCTTTTTATTAAAAAAACAATACTCCCATGTTTGATTATTATTTAACCCCAAAAACTTATGTCTAATACTGAAATTATTAATGTCTTTTTTTTTCATTTCTGAATTTATATAGTCTTTTCCAAGAAAATCAAAAAGATAGTTGTAAGCATCATTATCACTTATCAAAAAAACTTTTTTTATTAAGTGAGAAATAGTTAATTGATTTTTAGGGTTAGTGCTATCGCTTTTGGCTATGTATTTTCTAGATATAGGATCAATAATGTGAAATGGAGTATTCATATCAATATTTATTCCATCTTTTTTTAATTGATTTATTTTTTGTAAAGCTAATATTGCAATTGGAAGCTTTACAGTGCTTGCTGGATAAAAATAATTAGAATCGTTCTTTTGAAAATAGTATTCCTTAAAAAAACTTTCATCACTATCTCTATTAATTTGAATATATTTAAGTTGAACTTGATGAGCCTTTAAATTTGTCCTTACCTTTTTTATTATTGGTAAGTTTAATTTCATTATTTCTGCTAAAGGATTTTCTTGACAAAAAACATTATTACAGAAAAAAAGTATTAATAAAAATGGTTTTTTTAAATGGTCCACTCTAGCATTATTTAAAATAAATCTAATTTCTAAATTAATAATATTTAATAATTTATATTAAATAATCTTTATTATCATTATTTATTTTTAGATATATTTATTATCTATTTTTAAATAATTCATTATGAAAAAGTTATGTTTTTTTATTGTATCAATGATAATAAATTTTAATTATGCTCAATCCAACAACAAGCTTCCTCTAGTTCCGGAAAGATCAGTTAAAATAGAAACAAATGAAGGTACATGGCTTTCTTTAGACGTTCATCCAGATGGGAGCAAAATACTTTTTGATCTTTTAGGTGACATTTATGAACTTCCAATATCAGGAGGAAGAGCAACAAGAATTACCAGTGATTTAGCTTTTGATTCTCATCCAAGATATTCTCCAGACGGAAATTCTATTCTATTTCTTTCTGATAGAAGTGGAGGAAATAATGCGTGGATTATTGATAGAATAAAAGAAGATACAACTAGAGTAACTAAAGGAGAAACAAAGCAGATGCAATCTGCAGATTGGTCTCCGGATGGAAGCTATATTGCTTTGAGTGAAGGTACTCGTAATTACAAATTACACTTATATCACAAAAAAGGAGGAGCAGGTGTTCAATTAATTGATAAACCAGATAATTTGAAAATTTCTGAGCCAAGATTTAGTGCTGACGGTAAAAAAATATGGTTTTCTCAGAGAACTGGTGCTTGGCAATATAATGCACGTTTTCCTCAATATCAGTTGGCAACATATGATAGAGAAGATGGAACTAAAGAAGTTATGACATCAAGATATGGCTCAGCATTTTCTCCAACACTTTCTCCTGATGGAAAATGGCTAGTTTACGGGAGCAGATACAATGATCAAACTGGTTTAGTTAAGCGCAATTTAAAAACAGAAGAAGAGAGCTGGCTTGCCTACCCCGTCCAAAGAGATGAGCAAGAGTCAATTGCCCCACTAGGTGTTTTACCAGCAATGTCTTTTACGCCAGACAGTAAGGAGTTATTGGCTTCTTATGGAGGTAAAATATATAGAATTCCGATTGCAGGCGGAAGTGCAGTAAATATTCCTTTTAATGTTGAGGAAGAGATTGCTTTAGGACCTCAATTAAAATTTAATTATCCAATAGATGATAGTAAAACTTTTAATATTAATCAAATTCGTGATCAAAAAGTATCACCCGACGGTAGCTCAATAGTTTTCATTGCTTTGGATAGATTGTATTGGATGAGTTTAAGAGAAAAAAAACCAATCAGATTAACTTCATTTAATTTTACAGAAGCAATGCCTGTTTGGAACCCTAACGGAAAAGAAGTTGCATTTGTTACATGGGATGAATCAAAAGGTGGGGGTATTTATAAGGTTGATATAGAAAAAAAAAACAAACCCATTAAACTAACAAATGACAATAATACTTATCGGGAGCCAGCATGGAGTAATGATAATAGAATTGTAGCTTTTACTGGCTCTGCTGATGCTTTTAGAGAATCAGATGGACCATCTTCTTCCAGACAAAGGACAAGTTTAGTTTGGCTAGATGCTAAACAACAAGGAAGCAGTACCTTTATAATGAAAGGTAGTATGAAGTTGTCAAATCCACACTTTGCTCAAAATAATAATCGTATTTTTTTAAACTCATCTGGTGAAGGTCTAATTTCTATAAATTGGGATGGTCTTGATCGAAAAAAACATATTCAAATTGATGGAATAACAGTTTATGGTTCTGGATATAATGACAATCATCTTCTTTCAGATACCCCATCTGCTCCAAAAAAAAATCCCTCAAAAGCAAGTTTGATTACAAGAGCTCCTAAGGGAGATTATGCTTTAGCCCAAATCAATAATGATATATACATTGTTACTGTCCCTCTTGTAGGCTCAGATGGTGTTAAAGTTAATGTAAGTGATGCGAAAAAAGCAAATTTTCCATCAATGAAATTAACTAAATTTGGAGGACAATTTCCAAACTGGAGTTCTAATGGGGATATTGTTTACTGGTCTTTAGGAAAAACTCTTTTTCGATATGACATAAAGGAATCAATGAGGCTTCATGAACAAGAAGAAGAAGAAGAAGAAGAAGAAGAAGAAGAAGAAGATAAAGATGATGATGAAGATGGTAAAGAGGGTGATGAAGAAGAGGATATTTACCTAGCAAAGGAATTAGACATCTTTGTAAAGGCAAATAGAGATATTCCTGAAGGCCTAATTCTTTTGAAAAACGCAAGAATCATTAGCATGAATGATGATCAGATTATTGAAGATGGGGACATTTTAATCAAGAATAATCGAATTATTGATGTTGAAAATGGTAGAATTGACATAACAAATAATGATTACTTAAAAGAAAAGAAAATATCTAAAATCAACAGTAAGATTTTTATAAAAAATTTAAAGGGTAAAACAATAATTCCTGGATTTATTGATACACATGCGCACATGTGGCCCTCATGGGGACTACATAAAAATCATGTTTGGGTCTATGCTGCCAACTTAGCTTATGGAGTCACAACAACCAGAGATCCCCAAACTGCTACTACCGATGTTCTAACATATGCTGATATGGTTGAAGCTGGAATGATTCCAGGCCCAAGAATTTATTCTACTGGCCCTGGAGTAGGTTACTGGGGCTATAATATTAAAAGTTTAAATCATGCAAGAAATGTATTGAAACAATATTCCAAATATTATAATACAAAGACAATTAAAATGTATTTAACAGGGAATCGTAAAAACAGACAATGGATAATTCAAGCCGCAAAAGAACAAAAGCTGATGCCTACTACCGAGGGAGGCTTAGATTTTAAATTAAATGTCACTCAAATACTTGATGGTTATCCAGGTCATGAGCATTCTTTTCCAATTTATCCTTTGTATAAAGATTTTACAAAGTTTGTAGCCGAATCTAAGACAGCATATACCCCTACCCTTCTTGTTTCATATGGCGGACCTTGGGCAGAGAACTACTATTATGCAAAAGAAGACGTTCAAGGTGATAAAAAATTAAATCGTTTCACCCCAAAGTCAGAATTAGACTCAAAGTCAAGAAGAAGAAATGCTGGATGGTTCATGGATGAAGAACATGTTTTTGAGGATCATGCTGTTTTTGTGAATGATCTAGTTGAAGCGGGAGGAATTGCTGGAGTTGGTTCACATGGTCAACTTCAAGGATTAGGATATCATTGGGAATTATGGAGCATGTACTCTGGAGGAATCTCTAACCATAACATGCTTAAGGTTGCAACCATAATTGGTGCAGAGGCTTTAGGTTTATCAAATGATATTGGTTCAATTGAAATTGGAAAAATTGCAGATTTAATAGTTTTAGATAAAGATCCATTAGATAATATAAGAAATACTAATAGTATCAACTATGTGATTAAAAATGGATACATCTATGATGCTGAAACACTAAATAAAATATTTCCAGTATCAGAAAATGCTAAATATCCTTGGACTCAATCATCTCCAAATAAAGATTTACCTGGAATCGAAAGAAATTAAATTAATATGAAAAAAATTCTTTTTATAATCTGTATCCTTTATTTTAACATTATTCATGCACAAATTGATAATGATAAATTTAATTTCAAAGATGTATTTGATTTGCAATATGTTTCAGACCCACAAATAAGTCCCTCTGGAAATGAAGTTGTTTATAGAAGAATGCGCTTTGATATACTAAAAGATAAAGCGGTTGGTGATTTATGGTTAATTAACTCTGATGGAACTAAACATCAAAAATTAACAGCCAAAGAAGATCAAGAATATGGTGCCAAATGGTCTCCATCAGGTAGCCGTCTTGCCTACATATGCTCAACAAAAGAAGGTTCTGAGATATATATTTATTGGAAAAATACAGGTAAAATTGCAAAAATATCTCAATTAAATGGAAGTCCTTCAAATATCTCTTGGTCTCCAGATGAAAGAAATATTGCATTCAATATGAATATAAAATCACCTCCTCCAATTCTAATAAAAATGCCAGAAAAACCAAATGGTGCTAATTGGGCAAAACCTGCAAGAATTACAGACAGGCTATATCATGAAGCTGATGGTAGAGGTTATATAGATCCAGGGTTTAATCATATTTTTATTATTTCATCAGAAGGTTCAGGTGTTAACCAATTAACACATGGTAATTATAATCATAACGGTCCTTTATCTTGGTCAGAAGATAATTCAAAAATTTATTTTTCTTCAAACAGAAATAAGAACTGGGAATATGATTTCAGAAATTCTGAAATCTATAGTATTTCATTAAAAAATAAGGTTATTAAAGCCTTAACTAACAGAAATGGTCCTGATTACAGACCAGCTGTTTCTCCCAATGGAGAATATATTGCTTATGCAGGTTATGAAGATGAGGTTCAAGCCTATCAAAATAGAAGCTTATCAATTATGTCATCAGATGGATCTAACAAAAGAATAATAAGCTCAAAAATTGACTCTAGTATCAACCAATACTTTTGGGACTCAGAAAGTGAAGGATTGTTTATTAGCTATGATATTAATGGTGATACAAAAATTAGTTATTTAAGCTTATCAGGAAAGGTCAAAAAAATTGCTAGTCAACTTGGCGGAACATCAATAGGAAGGCCATATGGTGGAGGTTCTTTTTCAGTTTCAAATAATGGAAAAATAGCCTACACCTATACCCTACCATCACATCCAGCTGAATTAGCCCTAATTGACTCAAAAGGATTTAGGAAAATAACAAAAATCAGTGATCCTTTGTTAAAAAACAGAAACTTAGCTAAAGTAGAAACTGTTTGGTATAAATCATCATATGATAAAAGAAAAGTCCAAGGGTGGATTGCATATCCCCCAAAATATGATCCAAATAAAAAGTATCGTTTTTTAGTTGAAAATCATGGTGGTCCAATTTCAAATTACGGAAATAGATTTTCAGCAGAAATACAACTTTACGCTGCTTCAGATTATATAGTTTTTTACCCCAATCCCAGAGGAAGCACAAGTTATGGAGCAGAATTTGCAAACTTATTACATCATAATTATCCTGGCCAGGACTACAATGATGTAATGGATGGTGTTGATTATTTTATCTCTAAGGGAATAGCTCATGAAAATAAGCTTTATGTTACTGGTGGAAGTGCTGGTGGTATAATGACAGCTTGGATGATTGGAAAAAATAATAGATTTGAAGCAGCTGCCGTAATAAAACCAGTAATGAATTGGATTAGTAAAACTCTTATTGCTGATAACTATTTTCAATACGCAAACACTCGTTTTCCAGGACAACCCTGGGAAAACTTTGAGGCATATTGGGGGTTTTCTCCTATATCTCTGGTTGGAAATATAGAAACTCCAACTATGGTAATGGTTGGCATGAATGACCTAAGAACTCCACCTAGTGAATCTAAACAACTTTATCACGCCTTAAAACTCAGAAAGATTCCTACAGTTCTGGTTGAAATACCCGAAGCCAGTCATGGCATTGCAAAACGACCAAGTAATTTAATAAGCAAGGTCTCCCATATTTTGACATGGTTAAATAAATATTAATTTTATTAATATAATTAATTTGTTTTACAAATTTATAATTCTTAGATTGATCAAATTTTTTAACAATTTTTTAACAAATCAAACAAAATGAAAAAACAGATTAATTTATTGTTGTTGCTTTTGTTTTCAGTTAGTATAGGATTTTCACAAAAAACTATTTCTGGAAATGTAAGTGATGCAAATGGTCCTTTACCAGGTGCTAATATTGTTGAGCAAGGCACAAACAACGGTGTTAGTACTGATTTTGACGGGAATTATGTAATTACTCTTGAGGGTGATTCAAACACCATAGAAGTTAGCTACACAGGTTTTGTCACTCAAAATATTCAGGTTGGTAATCAGTCTTCAATAAATATTATATTGGAGGAAGATACTCAACTTCTGCAAGAGGTCGTAGTAACCTCTCTCGGTTTTAAAGTAGTTAGAGACGAACAAGGTTCAACTTCCTCTGTTGTTAGTACAGGTGCAGTTGTTAGGTCAGGAGAGCCTACTCTTTTAAATACTCTTAGCGGAAAAGCTTCAGGAGTTCAAATTAGAAGAGTGAGTGGAGATCCCGGAACCGGTTCTACAATTCGAATTAGAGGAGCAAATACAATTTCAGGTGCTAGTGATCCTTTAATTATTGTAGATGGTGTTCCAATGAATAATTCATCAAACTATAACAGTTTTGATGGACGTGGCTCTCGATCTGGAGGAGTTTCTAATGGTTCAAGAATAAATGACCTTAACCCAAATGATATTGCTTCTTTGGAAGTTTTAAAAGGAGCATCTGCTGCTGCCGTTTGGGGTAGTAGAGCTGCAAATGGGGTGGTTGTTATAACAACCAAGGAAGGGCAATCTGGAAAAGCAAAAATTACATTTACATCATCTTATTCGATTGATGAAGTTTCTGAAAGAATTCCTATGCAAGACTTATGGGGACAAGGAAGATCAGGTGTTTTTGGGGCAACTCGAGCAGAGTCTTGGGGAGATTACATTCCTGATCGTGCTGGTGGACTTGATACCTTTGATACTTCAGGACAGTTTTTTACTGCAAGAGATGGATCGTTGTATTACCCCATAACAGCAAAAAATTCAAAAGAAATATTTGTCGATAAAAACTGGAATAATGCTGTTCAGACAGGAACATTCCTACAGAACGATTTGAGTATTAGTGGCGGAACAGATAATGGAAAATATTTTTTCAGTGTCTCTAATATCTCTCAAGAAGGTATAATTATGGGTTCTGCCTATGATAGAACAAATCTACGTTTTAATTATAATGCCAAACTAAATGATATGGTTTCATTATCAAATAAAATGGCCTATACCTACAGTCAGACTGATCGAATTCAGCAGAGCTCCAATACTGCAGGAATAATGTTAGGGCTACTTAGAACCCCTGCTGATTTTGATAATGAAGATTATATAGGTACATACACTAGTTCCTCGGGTGTTGAAACTCAAAACAGACACAGATCTTATAGAAGGTATTTGGGTAACTCTCAAAACCCTAGTTATAATAATCCAGGGTGGACTGTCAATGAACAGAAATCTATTGCAACTGTAAATAGAATTACTGCCACACCAGAATTAACAATAAAACCAAATAACTGGCTTCAAATGATCGCAAGAGGTAATATTGATTTTTCTGATGATAGAAGGACAACTTTATATCCTGTGGGAAGTGCTGGTAGTGCATTTAATAATGGAGCATTTTATGAAAGTGAAATTGCACAACGCCAATATAGTCTTGATTTTATTGGAAGAGCAACAACAGACTTAAATTCTGATATTAGTCTCACTTCAACAGTTGGTTGGAGTTTAAATGATAGATCGTATAATAGGAATTCAGGAAGTGTAACTGGTTTTTTAGTTGATTCAAGAAAACAAACATCATCTTTAAATTCTGCAGCTGAAGCAACTGCATTTGAAAACTACAGAACTTTTAGAAGATCAAATAGAGGTTATGCAGTATTAAACTTTGACATGTATGATCAACTATATATTAATTTCTCTGGAGGATTAGAATCTTCCTCTACAATTAATGGAACATTTTTTTACCCATCTGTTGATGTAGCTTGGAACTTCACTAAAAGCGCCTTAGAATCTAGTATCTTATCTTTTGGGAAGCTTCGTGCTTCATGGGGAAAAGTGGGAGTCCAACCTTCACCTCATCAGTTTCAAACATTAGCTGAAGGAGGTTTTAGTTATTCAACATATAGTGATCCTATAGCAATTGATTCTTTTGGGGGAGGTTACAGACTTGATAATAATTTAGGTAATCCAAATCTTGAGCCTGAAGTGAAAACAGAATGGGAAGTTGGGGCTGATTTAAGATTTTTTGATAATGATTTAACCCTAGGTATTACATACTATGATAACGTAATTGATGGTATTTTACTTGACGTGAATCTTTCTCCATCTTCTGGTTTTTCAACCCAGTATGGTAATTTTGGGAGTATGACTAACAATGGTATTGAATTTGATTTAGGATGGAATGCAATAGAAAAAGAAGAGCTAAAATTAACTACATCATTAAATTGGTCAAAAAACACAAATGAAGTAACTGACCTATTTGGAACTGAATCTATTAATTTAAGTCCTGGTGCTTCTGTTAGTTCAAGAGCCATTGTAGGTCAACAACTTGGTGTTTTATTTGGGACAGGTTCTCAAACAAATCCAGACGGAAGTCTACTTCTAGATGCAAATGGTTTTCCTCAAATTACTCCTAGTCCTGTAATTCTAGGAGATCCAAATCCCGATTGGAGAGCTGGATTAGGGTTTAATCTTGATTATAAAAAACTTAGACTAAATGTTGTAGTCGAACATTCTGAAGGCGGAGATTTTATGCCTAGAACATTATGGGTTCTTCATAGGTTTGGAACTACTACAGCTACATCTAATCGACTCACAACTTCAGAAGATCTCAGAAATCACGATGGAGATCTTATACCTGCAGGAACTACTGTTAGAGGTAATGTTCGAGATTTTGGAGGAGGAAATGTTCTCCTTGACGAGGATTGGTATAGGACTGGAATTGGAGGAGGTTTTGGTGATAACCAAGCATATAATTTCGGAGTTTATGACGCAACCTTTACAAAGGTTAGGGAGTTATCTCTAAGTTATCTTTTAGATAACGATAACTTAAATTCAATTCTAGGATTAGATAGTATTAGACTAACTGCAACTGGTAGAAATCTAATTAACATTAATAATGTTCCTGGAATTGATCCTGAAACAAATCAGTATGGTGTTGGAAATGCACTTGGTCTAGATTATTTTACAAATCCACAAACCAAATCTGTCTTATTTACAGCAGCCTTTAATTTTTAATTAAGAAATCATGAAAAAAATAACATACAAAATAATAATATCTCTTTTACTAATTTTTGCAGTTTCCTGCGAAAAAATGGTTGAAGGAATTAATGATAATCCAAATGATATCATTGTTAGTGACGTTGAAGAGCGCCTATTTTTAACAGGTGCACAACTAGCTAATATCCAATTAAATTGTGGACATTTAAACAGAATTAGCGGAATGTATTCTGGACAATTGATTGGATACTCATCTTTATATTCTAATATATATGGATTTAGTCTTTCAACGGCTGAATCAAATAGTGAATGGTTTGACCTATATGTTGGAGTTTTATCAAACACTAAACAAATAGCAAATAATTCTTCAAGTCAATTGTTAATTGGAATTTCAAAAATAATTGAAGGACACGCAATTGGAACTGGTGCATCACTTTTTGGTGATATTCCATTTTCTGAAAGTGGTAATCCTGAAATATCCGATCCAATATTTGATTCTCAAATTGATGTTTATTCAGGTGCTATTTCCCTGCTAGATGAAGGAATTTCAGCTTTAAACAGTGCAAGTTCTGGAAGTGTAGCTGAAGATATCTATTTTGGTGGTGATAAGGCTAAATGGATTGCTGCTGCCTATACTTTGAAGGCACGTTTTTATTTGCATCAGAAAAATTATGCTAGTGCTTTCACAGCTGCTCAAAATGGAATATCCTCGGCTAGTGGAGACATGAAGTATAATCCTCCCGGAGCCGCAGGATCTGGAGATAGAAATCTTTTTTGGACTATTTTGGAAGGATCCCGTTCTGGAGATATTGGAAATAGTGATCAAGGAGAAAGCTATTTAATTCAGATGCTAGATCCAGCTAATGCATTATCTAGAAATAATGCTAAGACTGATGAAACAGCAAGAAAAGGCTTTTACACAATTGATTCAAGTGGTGGGTCAGCCAATACGGGGATACTTGAAATGACCCAGCCTCAAAATATGGTTACTTATTTTGAAAATCAATTAATATTAGCTGAATGTGCTGCTCGAAATGGAACATTAACAGATGGACTACCCTATTTAAATGCTGTCAGAGCATGGATGAATACAGGGGGACATGTTAATTCTAATTTTCAGAGTGAACCATATTCTTACTTAGCTTACGATGCTGCTGATTTTGCAAGTGGAGGAATTGAAAATTCAGATAATGTTGATTCAAAAACAGCATTTTTAAGAGAGGTTATTGAAGAACGATATGTATCAGGGTTTGGTATGCACATGCCATATAATGATTCTAGAAGGTTACGTAAGTCAGATTCTGGCATTGCTGTCCCATATATTCTATTTGATGGACCACAAAATGGTCCTTGGCCAGAGAGAATGCCATATGCAACAACAGAATTAAACTCTAATTCTAATGCTCCTGCTGAAGACCCCGGAATATTTGTTGTTACTAGAGTTAATCAATAGTTACCTATTGATTTTTTAAAAGGCTTGTGTAAACACAAGCCTTTTTTTATTTTAATAATAAATACAGTTTATTATGAACATAAGAATCAAAAGACTTACAATATTAATTTTCTCAATTACGATATTGTCAGGATGTGATAATAGTCCAAATAAATATTCAAATGATATAATTTCTTCTGCTCATCCTTTAGCTTCAATTGCTGGAAAAAATATATACGAAATTGGAGGAAATGCATTCGATGCTGCAGTAGCAGCTGCATTTAGTTTAGCTGTAGTTGAACCAAGCATGAGTGGAATTGGAGGTAGACTGCAATCAATATATCAAACTCAAGATGGAATAATTTCAGGTATAGATGCTTCTACAGAAGTTCCATTAAATTATAAACCTTTAAAAGATAAATTCTCTTATGGTTATCAAACTATTGGCATTCCTGGAGTTGTTGCAGGATTGGTAAAATTACAGAAAGAAAATGGCAATCTTTCCCTTAAAGAAGTTCTTGCCCCAGCAATTAAATATGCAAAAGAAGGGTTTTTAATTCTTCCAGGAGAAGCAATAAGACAAAAAATGGCCTTTGAGAAAATTAATGAGTTCGAAGGAACTAGTTATCATTTTTTAAAATCAGAAGGTATGTCTTATATAGCTGGAGACCTTGTTATTCAAAAAGATCTTTCTTTGGTTTTAGAAAAAATAGCTAATGAAGGTCACAAGGGTTTTTATGAGGGGGAAATAGCTCAAAAGATAGTTTCTGATATACAAAAACATGGAGGGATTTTAACTTTGGAGGATTTGAAAAACTACAAAGCTTTAAAATCAAAAGTAGTTCAAGGTAAATATCGAAATCATACTATTAACTCTCTTTACTTACCATCATATGGTGCAATTACAATTCAAATTTTACAAATCCTAGATAATTTACCTACAGCAAAATCTGAGGAAGAATGGGCAATTAACATCGGTAAGGCAACAGAGATAGCTTATAGAAGTAGAAAATATCAAAAAAATAAAGACTCTTTAAAATTAATTTTATCTTACGATCGAGCAAAGATTTTAGCTAATAACATTCTTAAAAAAGAGGTTACATTTAATTTTGATAATGATAATTTACCAGAATCATGGGTTGCTACAATTGGACATACTACTCATTTAACGACTGCAGATAGAGATGGAAATATAGTAAGCTTAACTCAAACTGTTGGCCCTAATATGGGGTCAAAAGTTGCTACTAAAGGGCTTGGATTTATATACGCTGTAACTTTAGGAGGATACTTAGGTGATTACAAGCCTGGAGATAGAGCAAATTCACATATCTCCCCAACACTAATTTCTAAAAATAATAACCCTGTATTAGCTCTTGGGGCAGCTGGAGGAAGTCGAATTATAACTGCTGTAACTCAAGTAGCAAGTAGATATATTGATCAAAATAATACCTTAGAAAAATCTCTTATGCTTCCCAGGGTTTATCCTTTTGAGGATAGTTTGTGGATAGAAGATCATTCTGGTGTAAAAGAACTTAATGCTGAGCTTAATATAATTACAAATCCATATAAAATGATTGATGAAATTGCTCGTTTTGGGAGAGTTCATGCTGTTGCAATTGATTCAATAAATAATAAATGGATAGGAGCTGCAGATCCAGACTGGGAGGGGACAACCAAAATAAACGAGAAATAATGCTAAGAAATTTTATATACCTATTTGTTTTTTTTTGCACGACACTACTTTTCTCTCAAGAAAAAGAAGAGATTTTATTTGTTGGAAATAGTTTTACTTTTTATTGGAATCTTCCATCTGTTGTCCAAAAAATGTCAGACGAGAGAAATCTTAATTGGAATGTAACTCAATCTACAGCTGGGGGAGCTACTTTAAAACAACATTGGTTTGGAGAAAAAAATCTTGAAACTAAAAAATTAATTAAAGAGAATTCTTATTCTAAAATTATATTTCAGGATCATAGTATGAATCCAATCATAGCAATTGACTCTACAAAAAAATATTATACTCAATTTAAAGGTTTAATACCTTCATCCACAAAAACATATTTTTATTCTACATGGATGTATCCAAAAATGGATGATCCAAATAGAGATTTACTCAAAAAAAATATTATTGAAAATAATCTTATTAATTCTGAAATTAATAAATCGAGTGTTTTGCTTCTTGTTGGTAAAGCATTTGACAGATTTAGGTCTAAATATCCTGAGCATAAACTGTTAGGAGATGACATAAAGCATCAAAGTGCAAACGGGACATACCTGGCAGCATGTGTTATATTTTCAACCCTTAGTAATCAATCATCCAAGGGATTGAAATATAGATACTTTGGAGAAGATAGTAATGGAAAAAAAATATATTATATATTGACTAATGGCGGGGTTGCAGAAAAATGTCAAGAAGTAGCTGATTCTATTGTATTTAATATTAAAAAATGAAATTTATAAGGTTTTTATCTATTATTTGTCTATTTATTTGTTGTACAAGCAATAATAACGAGGGTTACTCAAATAATAATATAACAAATAATTCACCCATTAATCAAATTGATAATATAGGGCCTATTTTAACTTCTAATTCAACAGGTGTTTTTCGTTTTGCAGCAGATGGGTTTTTTAGTAATCGAGTCATTAATGTTTATTATCATATTCCAGATGGTGATATCAAAACAATGCC
>CEOP01033022.1_pt1 | contig 35475 bp, 29 predicted proteins | sample 361301 | NCBI WGS metagenome assembly CEOP01 (sample SAMEA2619548, study PRJEB7988) | marine metagenome | biome: marine biome (ENVO:00000447); feature: deep chlorophyll maximum layer (ENVO:xxxxxxxx); material: "saline water (ENVO:00002010), including plankton (ENVO:xxxxxxxx)" | depth 55 m
ATAACAGATATTACAGATTATGTGGCAACAGGTGAAGAAAATGTAATGCAATATTCTGCATGCAGAGAATCATGGAATGGATGTGTAGACCCTCCAGTTTGCCCACCAAATGATTGCTATTGTCCAGAAATAGCAGTCTCTTCTTATATTATTATTTGGAAATAAATTATACCATGGAATTATCAAAAATATACGATCCTAAAAATGTAGAATCTAAATGGTATAAAATTTGGCAAGATAAAAATATGTTTGTACCAAATAATGATCACGACGAACCTTTTACAATTATGATTCCACCACCAAATGTCACTGGTATTTTACATATGGGTCATGTTTTAAATAATACTATTCAAGATATTCTTATAAGAAAACAAAGGATGAATCAAAAAAGTACATTATGGTTGCCTGGCATGGACCATGCTTCAATTGCGACAGAAGCAAAAGTTGCAAAAATGTTAAAAGATAAAGGCCAAGATAAAGAAAAAATTGGTAGAGAGAATTTTCTTGAACACGCATGGGAATGGAAAGAAGAATATGGCGGAAAGATTCTTAATCAATTAAAAAGATTAGGGGCGTCGTGCGATTGGGAACAAACTACATTTACAATGGACCCCTCATACAGTAATTCAGTGATGCATGCCTTTGTAAAATTATATAACGATGGTTTAATATACAGGGGTGAGAGAATTATAAATTGGGATCCAAAAGGGTTGACTGCTCTTTCAGATGAAGAGGTCATCTATAAAGAAAAACAAGGTAATCTTTGGCACTTTAAATATCCTATTAAAGGAAGTAAAGAATGTATTATTGTTGCTACCACTCGTCCTGAAACTATGCTTGGTGATACAGGGGTTGCTGTCAATCCAAATGATAAACGATACAAGCATTTAATTGGTAAAAAAATTATGTTGCCAATAATGAATCGTGAAATTCCAATATTTGCAGATGAATATGTTGATATGGATTTTGGTACAGGGTGCGTAAAAGTAACGCCAGCTCATGATCCGAATGATTATGAAATGGGATTAAGACATAATCTTGATATAATTAATATTTTTCATCCTGATGCAAAATTAAATGAAAATTGTCCTAAAGAATACCAAAACCTAGATAGATTTGATGCTAGAAAATTAATTATAAAAGAACTTGAAAAAAATAATTTACTAGAAAAAGTTGAAGATTATTCTCACCAAGTCGGCCATTCAGAAAGAACAGACTCTATTGTAGAACCATATATTTCTAAACAATGGTTTTTAAAGATGGGACAGCTAGCAAAGCCAGCATTAGATGTAGTAAACAATGGTGAAATAAAATTTTATCCAGAAAGGTGGACAAAAACCTATAATCATTGGCTTGAAAATATTAAAGATTGGTGTATCTCAAGACAGCTTTGGTGGGGACACAGAATTCCAGTATGGTATAAAGGTGATGAAATATATTGTAGTACAGAGCCACCAGCTGATAAAGGTTGGGTCCAAGATAATGATGTATTAGATACATGGTTTAGTTCATGGCTATGGCCTTTTGCTACATTAGGTTGGCCTAATGAAACACCTGAACTTAAAAAATATTATCCTACAAATGATTTAGTTACTGGAGCTGATATTATCTTTTTTTGGGTAGCACGCATGATTATGGCGGGTTTATATTTTAAAAATGAAATTCCTTTTAAAAGCGTTTATTTTAATGGAATTGTTCGTGATGCAGAAGGTAGAAAAATGAGTAAATCATTAGGTAATTCTGCTGACCCCTTAGATCTAATTGAAAAATATGGTTCGGATGCTGTTAGGGTAGGCATGCTTCTTATTGCTCCATCTGGTTCAGATATATTGTATTCTGAAAGTAAATTAGAACATGGTCGAAACTTCATGAATAAATTATGGAATTCAACTCGTTTTATATTAATGAATGCAAATAATTTAGATGGTGATTTGCCTGAATATAAAAAATTACATATCACTGATAAATGGATTATTTCAAAATTAAATAATACCATAGAAAAAATTGAAAAACATTATGATGACTATAAATTAAATGAAGTTATAAAAACTATATATGAATTTGTGTACGATTATTTCTGTGATTGGTATATTGAATTTACTAAAACACGATTTTATGGAGAAAATAAAGAAGATAAAAAAATAGCTGAAAATGTATCTATTTATGTATTAAAAGATATATTAAAACTTTTACATCCTTTTACTCCACATATAACAGAAGAAATATGGAGCTTTGTTAATACTAATAATAAAAATTTATTAATAAATAGTTCGGCACCAAAATTTAATTCTTCAATGATTAATAATCGTATAGAACTTGATATCAAATTAATTATCACAACAATCAGTGCAATAAGAAATATTAAAGCAAGTCTAAATATATCTCCCTCTAAAACTATAAATGTATATGTGCGAGGACAAGAACAGTATACAGATATTATTAAAAATAATATGAACTTAATGAATAGGATGATAAAAATAGAAAATTTAGAAGTAGGTGAAAATATACCCAAACCTTTACAGTCAGCTACAGCTGTAATTGAAAATCTAGAAATTTTTATACCTCTTAAAGGGTTGATTGATATTGAAAAAGAAATACAAAGGTTAGAAAAACAAGTGTCTGATATGCAAGGGCGCTTAAACGCAGTATCAAAAAAATTAGATAATAAAAACTTTGTTGAACGTGCCCCAAAAAAAATAATTGATCATGAAAAATCTAAGCAAGCTGATTATGCAGATCAATTAAATAAATTAAAAGATAACCTTAGTACTCTAATCAAATAAAATTTTCATCTTAAATTGAAATTTCAAAATCCATTATACGATGATATTACTTACCTTAAAGGTGTGGGACCAAAAAGGGCAAAACAATTAAAATCAAATGGTATTAATATAATATCTGATTTATTAGATCATATACCTAGGAAATATTTAGATAGAACAAATATCAAAACTATAGACCAAACAAAGATTGGTGAACAAACTGTTGTAATAGGAAAAGTTGTTAGTAAAAATATGAAAATATTAGGAAAGAGACGACTGTTCCAAGTTACTATTTCTGATGGAACAGGTGAACTTCAGTGTATTTGGTTTAATGGATTATCATGGATTTTAGATAAGTTTAAAATCGATGATCAAATAGCAGTTTTTGGAAAAATAGAATTTTATAATGGTTTAAAAATTACACACCCTGATTTTGATATTTTTGATGAATCTGAAAACTATAATACTGGGCAAATAATTTCCCAGTATCCATCTACTTCAGATTTAAAATCAAAAGGGCTTGATAGTAGAGGTTTTAGAAACTTAATCAAAAATATAATATATAATAATAAATATATAATAGATGATTTTCTGCCATCGCCAATCTTAAAACAAGAAGATTTAATATCTTTAAAACAAGCTTTTGAAAAAATACACTTTCCAAAAAATAATGATGATATTAAAAAAGCTTTATATAGATTAAAATTTAATGAACATTTTTTTATACAAATGTTAATGGCTTTAAAACGTAAAAATTTAAAAAACAATTTAGGCAAATCCTACCCTAACAGAGGAAAATATTTAAAAAATATTTATGAAAATCTAAATTTTGATTTAACTAATGCACAAATAAAAGTGCTTAGGGAAATTAGATCTGATTTAAAATCTGATCAAGTAATGAATCGTTTGATACAAGGGGACGTTGGGTCTGGTAAAACTATTGTTGCAGTTTTAACATCAGCTATAGTAATTGCCAAAGAAAAACAGGTAGCATTAATGGCCCCAACAGAAATTTTAGCAGAACAACATTTTCAAAGTATAAAAGAACATTGTGATGAAGCTAATATTACTTGTGGGTTAATTACTTCAAGAAGATCAAAAAAAGAAAAAGATATTATTATCAATGAATTAAAATCAGGAGAAATACAGCTGATTATTGGTACACATTCATTAATACAGGATACAATTAAATTTAATGATTTAGGGCTCATTATTATAGATGAACAACATAGGTTTGGAGTAGAACATAGAAAGCTTTTAATAGAAAAAGGAGATAGCCCGCAAGTATTAGCTATGACAGCCACGCCAATACCAAGAACATTATCTATAACAATACATGGAGATATGGATATTTCAATTATTGATGAACTACCAAAGAATAGACTCCCAATTAAAACGAAACTTATTTATCCAAAAAATATTGATCCTACATATGAATTTATGAAAGAAGAAATGAAAGATGGAGGCCAATGTTTTGTTGTGTACCCACTAATTGAAGAGTCTGAAAAATTAGATTTAGAAGCTGCTCAATCAGGTTATGAAAAATTACAAAAGATATTCAAAGATTTTAAATTAGGTTATATAAATGGTAAAATGAAAAAAGACCAAATTGATGACCAAATGAATAGAATGAATCAAGGTGAAATTGATTGTCTTGTAGCTACTACTGTAATTGAGGTGGGGATTAATATACCTAACGCAACTGTGATAATGATAGAAAATGCAGAACGTTTTGGAATGACACAGTTGCATCAACTTCGTGGAAGAATTGGCAGAGGTATTAAACAAGGTTATTGTTTTTTAATCCAAAGAAAAAAAACACCTAATGCAGATAAAAGATTAAATATAATGGAAAATACCCTTGATGGATTCTTAATATCTGATGAAGATTTAAAGATGCGTGGTCCAGGTGATTTCTTTGGAACAAAACAACATGGATTTATAAAATCAAAAGTTGTAGATTTTAGTAATGATGGAGCTATTATAAGAAGAGCTAGACAACAAGCATTTGAATTAATAATAAATGATCCTAGAATTCAAAAAATAGATAATCAAAAAATTAAAAAAGTTTTTAAAACAAAATATAATCATATGTTGGAGTTTGTAAAAATTGGATAAAATTAATAATAAACAAATAAATTTAATACTTACTGTATTATCATTTTTCATACCATTTTTAATTTATTTTTTTAGTATGGCCCCTACTGTTTCTTTGTGGGATTGTGGTGAATTTATTTCAACTTCAATAATTTTAGGTGTTCCTCACCCACCTGGCACTCCATTATATTTAATAATAGGAAATTTCTTTTCTCAATTACCTTTCTTAGATGATTTGGGGGCACGTGTTAATTTAATATCCCCTATTGCAAGTGCTTTATCAATTATGTTTTTATATTTAATCATAACCCATTTAATTAAAGAATTTTCTAAACAGAACGATTTAATAATTTATCTGTCAGCATTTATTGGGGCACTTACATTTGCAATAACTGATTCTCAATGGTTTAATGCTGTTGAAGCTGAAGTATATGCTTTATCAACATTTTTTACAGCTATAGTAGTTTGGCTTGTTTTAAAATGGGCAGCTGATTTAGAAAAAACTAGTCAAATTAAATATTTAATTTTAATTAGCTATTGTTTAGGACTAGCTATTGGTGTGCATTTATTAAACTTACTTGCACTGCCATTTATTGCTCTAATTATTTTTTATAAACTTAATAGAGAAAATAAAATTAAACCTCGTAATTATTTAATATTAACAATATGTACTAGTTTAATATTCGTGATTATATACAAAGGTATTATCAAAGGATTACCATCAATAGCTAACAAAATTTCTGACCCTACAATACTATACATATTTTTAATTATAACTCTAATCACTGGTATAATAATAAATTTAAATTTAAATAATAAGATTAAACATGTTGCTATCATTACGTTTTCATTGAGCTTATTATTTATTACATCTAATGAACTATTTGTTGATGACTATCAGGCTACATTAAAAAATAAATCACAAGAAATTCAAAGTTATTCATACCATCTTAATGAAACTCAAGCAAATATTTATGATAAATTTTTATCTGCACCAAATGAAGAAGCTAAAACATTTTACTACATGGATTTAATTCAAAATGGTATTAAAACTGACATCACTAGCTGGGTAATTGATAATACAAATCTTCAAATCAGTAATATAAATGAAAATGGAATTAGCTATTTTAATTTAATTATTAATCAAAACTTATGGAATATATTGAAAACACTTTTATTTATCATTATAGGAATAGGTTTTTTATTAAGATTTAAAAATCAATCAAAAGAGCAATATTATAATATATCAAGATTGGTGATTGCTTGTACTATCATGGTATTGGTTGGATATTCAACATATAGCATGATTTTTATACGTGCCCAACAAAATCCAAAAATAAATTATAATAATCCTGAAGATATAAAAAGTGCATATCAATATATTAATAGAGATCAATATGGGCAATGGAGTATTTTAGATAGAAAAACTTCTTTAGTAATTAATAGCCAGGGCAATAATGAGAGTTGGAAAAGATATACTAAAGATCCTCAAAATGTAACTCAAGAAGAAATTACAAGGTTTGTATGGGATTATCAATTTAAAGAAATGTACTTAAGATATTTTGCTTGGCAATTTATTGGAAAAGAATCTTGGAATGAACGAAGTTGGACTCGAAATAGTTTAGATGGAAAACCCCTAATGAGCATGAGACCGGTTCAAGGTGTCAATATATTTAGATATATCTTACCTCTAGCTTTTTTAATAGGATTATTTGGTTTAGTATATCAATTTAAAAAGGACCCTAAAAGAGCTTTATCAGTTTTGACATTATTTATATTAACAGGTTTAGCTATTGTAGTATATTTAAATCAAAGTGATCCACAACCACGGGAGCGTGATTATGCATTCGTAGGTAGTTTTTTTGCTTTTTCTATATGGATAGGTATTGGCTGTTATGGAATAATATCTAAACTAAGAAAAAAGTTAAATGTTAATCCAATAATTACAACTTTAATATTATTAATATCTATGCCAGTCATGATGGGTATTAAAGATTGGAATGAACATGATAGATCTAACAGGTATGAAGCATGGGATTATGCTTATAATTTATTAAACTCATGTGAACCAGATGGAATTTTATTTACAAATGGTGATAATGATACCTTCCCATTATGGTATATCCAAGAAGTAGAAAAAATAAGAACTGATGTTAAAATTGTTAATTTAAGTCTTTTAAATTTTCCAAGTTATATAAGGCAATTAGATGAACATAAACCAAGTCTTAATATGTTTAATATTAGTGAAAATATTAATAATCAAGACCCATATTTAAAAATTGTAGAATCTGAAAACTATGAAGATTTAATGGAATATGCCTTTACCAACTGGTTAAAAAATGATTATAGTATTAATATTAAATCCCAATCTGGTAATGAATTTAAATGGCAATTTAATCCAGGAACTTATGGGATTGGTTTGACTAATATTACTATTATGAAAATAATTGAAAAATGCTTCGGAAATTTTCCAATATATTTTTCAACTACAACAGGTAATAATAATTTAGGTTTAGATGATTATTTAATTCAAGAAGGCCTTGTATATAGGTTAACTAGTCAAAAAAATAATACGCCAATGGATATTAGAATGAATATTGATAAAACTATAAAAATGATAACTAAAGCTAATGGTGAGCCTCAATTAGAAGATGGAAATTTTATAGATATTAATGGTAATGGGGTTTGGGATAATGAATTGATTATTAGAACAAAAAAAGATTATAATCAATATATGTCATGGGTAAATGAATATCCTGAACTTGGGATTTATAGGTATAATAAATTAGATCAAGCTGGGATTTTTTATGGACCAAATATTGAAAGACTAGCAGCAAATTATAGAAATGTATTTTTTAGAACAGGTACTAATATTGCATTAGATTTAAACAGAAAAAATCATCTCCAAAGTAGTTTTGATATAATTCAATTAAATGATTTATACTTTCCAAATGATGTCATACCAACTGAAATTTCATATGACTATGGTGCATTATCATATTGCCAATCAATGTTACAAGTATTACAATATAAAATTGAGCAAAACCAAACTATAAGTAATCTTGAACTTGAAAAAGAAATTCAATTCATTGATAAAAATATTACTTCCTTACTTTCAAATGTAAATCCTGAATTAGTTAAAAAATATTTTCCTGATTTTTACAAACAATAAAATGAATTCAAAAATTACCTTATCAATTATAATTCCACACTTAATTGGGAAAGATATTTTATATGAATGTATTAATTCTATTAAATCTAATACTAATAATATTGATTATGAGATTATTCTAGTAAATAATAATTGTCAAGATAATAGTATTAAATATATCATGAAAGCATTTCCAGAAGTTGTCATTGTAGATTCAAGTATAAATAAAGGATATGCAGGTGGTTGTAATTTAGGAGCCCAACATGCTAATGGTGAATATCTATTTTTTCTAAATAATGATACAATAATAACAAAAAATTCTATTTATCTCCTCATTGAATCTATTAAAAAAAGTAATAAAATTTCTTCAATACAACCAAAAATTAAAAACTATTTCAATAAGAATAATTTTGATTACGCTGGTGGCAGTGGCGGATATATTGATCATTTAGGCTATCCATTTACTAGAGGAAGAATTTTTAGTTCTATAGAAAAAGATTCAGGGCAATACGATACTGAAGAAAAAATTTTTTGGGCAAGTGGTACTGGTTTTATAACTAAAAAATCAATCTTCAAAGAGGTGAATGGTTTTGATGAATCTTTATTTGCTCACATGGAAGAAATAGACTATCATTGGAAATGCCTATTAAATGGATATGAAGTTTACATACAGCCAAAATCAATTATATATCACAAAGGAGGGCAAACTCTTCCTTATGGATCTTATAAAAAAATATATCTAAATCATAAAAACAGCATAATATTATTTTTAACCAATAATCCTAAAATATCTATATTGAAATTATGTAAAAGAATAACACTTGAAAAAATAGCATTTTTATTCTATTTAATTAAACTTGATTTAAAGGGGGCCGTGGCAATCCTACATGCAAATCTATGGTTATTATGTAATATTAAATATTTAATCTTAAGAAGAAGAAGAAATAAACAATTAATTAAAAAATATCATCCTATTTCAGAAAAATTAATGAGGCCCTATTCTATTGTCAAAAAATATTTTTATGATCGAAAAAGAAAATTTAGCCAGTTAGATTAATTTTTTAAAAAATCATTATATATATTTCTAATATTGAAAAATTTTTCTGTAAAAAAGAAATAACCTCCAAATGCAGTATAAACTAAAATACTATATAAATGTGCTAAAATAATAAAATTATTATAATCTTGTATTCCTAATCTATTTAATACTCCTTGAACTCCAAGATGAAAAACACCAACACCACCAAATCCAACAGGAATCATTTGTATAAGCGAAGCTGATACTAAAATTAATAAACAATCAAAAATATTTAATTGAAATTCAATAAACATCGACTGAATTAAAAAAACATTAAAACAATATATTGACCAAATCAATATTGAATAAATAATAATAGCTGTTTTATGGTACAATTGAATTGATGAAAAACCTACCCAAATGTTTTTAAATATATTTTTCAAGGATTTCGGTAATAAAAATTTATATACTATAAAAGATGAAACTAAAAATAATAATAGCCAAGATAAAAAGTTAGTATCCATAAAGAAATATTTTATTTCTAAATAATCAAAACCATAATGTAAAATTATAATTAAACTAAAAAATAAAATAGTTATGATATCTAAAAAACGTTCCATTGCAATAGTTCCAATAATATAACTGGTTTTTTTATTTATATATTTTGATACTACATAACTTCTTCCAATATCACCAATTCGTATTGGAAGAATATTATTTATAAAATAGCCAATTAATTGAGAGCTAAATAAAAAATTAATTTTTAATTCTGAATCTGAATTAAATAGAAATTTCCATCTATATGATCTTAAATACACATTAATAATTAATAAAAAACATGCTAATACTAAATAATGCCATCCTGCAAAAATAATTAGTATTAAGTCTTCTATATTAAATGCTGATTTGGAATTTTTCAAAAATAAAACTATACATATAATTGTAATAAATATACTTATAAAACTATTTAAAATTATTTTATAGTTCTTCATTATTAATCTCTCAAGTCAAATGTAAATGAATTAGGAAAATTAAATGAAAAAGGATTATTAATTATTTTAATTTCATTTGAAAAATATAAATTATTCAAACTTACTATATATTCATTTGATTGAATATTAATATTCTTTATTTCTGATGAATCAATTGAAAAATCTAGTTTAATTACTAGATTATTTATATTTAAATTAGATGGCAATGAAGAAATAATACCATTATTATCAATTTGAATACTTTCTAAATTTTCTATTTTAAAAAAATCTAATACTAAAGCATCTATTTCAAAGTTATTATTTTCAATAAAAACTTGATTTGTTTTTTTATTATATCTTTTAAAAGTAAATTCATTTAACATAAAAATATGATTTTTTAAAATTAATTTATACTTATCTTTGCTAATTAAAAGTCTACCAGGACCCTCATTAAGTGTACTATCTAAATTATGTATTGAATAATCAAATTGAATAGATTGAATTGAGTTATTTAAAAATATCTTATTTTGATTTATAAATTTTGAAAATAAAACTTCTGAATATGAAAAATTAAAAAATAAAATTATTAATAAAAATTTAAACATATGGAAATTTATTTATTAAAAATATTATTAACATATGCCTCATCAACTAGTATGTCACGAGCTTTACTTCCACTATATCCGCTAACAATACCTAAAGCTTCAAGTTCGTCAATCAATCTTCCTGCTCTACTATATCCAATTCTAAATCTACGTTGTAATAATGAAACTGAAGCCTGATCAGTATCTATAATTAATCTTGCTGCATCTTCTAAGAGTTCATCATGATCATCTTCTAAATTTGCTTTCCCATCTATAGAAACTTTTTTAGCTTCAGGTAATTTAATTTCACTCGGCTTAGGTTGACTACTAATATGATTTAGTACTTCTTGAATTTCATCTAACTCTATAAATGCATTATGCAATCTTATTGGTGATCCTGTTCCAGGTTTTAAAAATAATAAATCTCCTCTACCTAAAAGTTTTTCTGCTCCCATTTGGTCCAATATTGTTCTTGAATCAATTTTTGAAGATACCTGAAAAGATAATCTTGCAGGAAAATTTGATTTGATTAGGCCGGTGATTACATCAACAGAAGGCCTCTGCGTTGCTAAAACAAGATGTATTCCAACCGCTCTTGCTTTTTGTGCCAATCTAGTTATGGGTTCCTCTATTGCTCTGCTAGAAGTCATCATTAGGTCTGCTAATTCATCAATTAATACAACCAAATATGGTACTTTTTCTTTTGTGGTATCATTTGAATATTTTTTATGATATTCAGAAATATTTCTCACATTTGACTCCGAAAATAATGTAAAACGTCTTTCCATTTCATTAATAGAAGCATCTAAAATTCCAACTGCATTATCAGCTGTAGTCATTACATATTCATCTAGATTTGGTGAAGTAATTAAATGGTATCCAACTAATTGTTTATATATAGATAATTCTAATTTTTTAGGATCAATTAAAACAAATTTTACTTCATCTGGTTTAGCTTTGTATAAAATTGACATTATTATAGTGTTAATACATACTGATTTACCAGCTCCCGTAGCACCAGCAATCAATAGATGTGGTAGAGTACTTAAATCAAAAACAAAAGCATCCCCAGTAGTAGTTTTTCCTACAGCAATTGTTAATTTTGAATCTGAATTAACATACTTTTCAGAATTTAAAATTGTTTTTAAAAAAACTGTTTGAGGATTCTCATTGGGTAATTCGATGCCTACTGAACGTGAACCTGGAATAGGCGCTATTACTCTAATACTACTAGCTTGCATTACTCTTGCTAAGTCATCAGATAAAGTAGTAAACTTATTTACACGAACTCCTTCAGCTGGCTCTATTTCAAATAATGTAATTACAGGTCCAGGTGAAATTCTAATAACTTGTCCTTTAACATTAAATGTTTCTAAAGCATGAATTAATTTAGATGCTTGTATTTTTAAGTCATCTTCATTTAATGAATCTGAAATTTCTATAGGTTCTTTTAATAAATTTGACGAAGGTAATTTATAACTATCATATGCTTTTAGATTTACACTATCTATATCACTTGCATTTATTGAATCCTCATCATCTATAATTATTTCATTTAGATTTGATTCATTTTCTTGTATATCTAATTCTTCATTTGCAGATACATCATTTTCTTTTTCAATTATTTTTTCATGTACTTCTTCAACTATTTTTTCTTTTGGTTGCTCTTGTATTTTTTCACTTTTTATAAAATTATCAACAACTTCATTTTCTTTAATTTGAATTTTTTTAGACTTTATTTTTAAAATTAATTCTTTAAAAAAAGTAATTGAATAATTCATAAAATCATAAATTGAAAATTCGAAAAAACCTCTAATTAAAAATAATAAACTGATAGGTAATAAAATGTAAATGAAATTTTTAACAAAATCATTTAAAAATAAATTGATTAACATACCTAATAATCCTGCTTGATTATATCCTTCACCACCCAAATACCAAGTTAAAAAAACTGATGTCCATACACCTATGCCAAATTGATACAAAGATAGAACTAAATACTTTTTTTGATAATAATCTTTTCTAACAAAAAGTAAATATGAATACATAAATAATATGCTGCATATAAAAAAAGAACCATAACCAAGAAAATATTTAATTAATAAAGAAGAGATACTAGCACCCAATAATCCAGTATAAGGTAATTCTAAATCAGTATAAACTTTTGATGAAAATAAGTCATTAATAATATTAGGCTCATATCTATCATCAAATCCTAATAAACTTAAAAAAATAAAAATTGATATTGATGCTAATAAAATTGCTAATATTTCATTATTTTTTTTGGACATATGTACCCTGATTATTTATGCAATGAAGTATTTTTTATAAATGGAGTTTTTACAATTTTAGCACTTAAAAAATTTTCTCTTATTTCAACATATATAGTTGACCCAATTTTTTGATAAGGAAAATCAACATAGGCTAAACCTATACCTTTTGATAAAGTTGGTGAATGAGTTCCGCTAGTTACTTCTCCAACTTTGATATACCGCATATTATCATTTATATATACATTATAATTTTTTCTAGGGATTGCTTTTTCATTCATTTCAAAACCAATCAATCTACGTTTATTTTTATTTTGTTTAAACTTAAGTAGCTGATCTTTACCTATAAAATCTCCTTTGTCAAAATTAACAATCCAAGATAATCCAGCTTCTAAAGGATTAGTAGAAGTAGAAATATCATTTCCATATAAACAATATTTCATTTCCATACGTAAAATATCACGTACAGCCAATCCACAAGGAAATACACCTATGTCAATAAAATATTTCCATAATTTTTGTATAGTTTTATGCTCTGCAGAAATTTCAAAACCTAATTCTCCAGTATAACCTGTTCTAGTAATAATAACTGATTTATCTAGTAATTGAGTTTCTATAAAATTATAAAAAGAAATATTAATAGAATTTTTACTTATTGAATTAAGAATATCACGACTTTTTGGTCCTTGCAATGCTATTAGTGAATGTGATTTATTCATAAAATTAATATTTACTTTAAAATTAGTTTTATACGTTTCTAGCCATTCTAAAATAGTATCTGTATTAGATGCATTAACAATAATAATAAATTTTGAATTAGAAAATTTAAAAACTATTAAATCATCAATTATTCCTGCATCTAAATTACACATAGCAGAATATTGAGCTTCAAAATTATTGATTTTACTAACATCATTAACAGTCATAAATTGAATGAAATTAAAAGAATCCTCACCCTCTATTAATATTTGTCCCATATGTGAAACATCAAACATACCACAATTCTCTCTAACTGCTTTATATTCTTCAGTGATTTTTTTGTATGTAACTGGCATTTGGTAGCCAGCGAAGGGAACAATCTTAGCATTTAATTCAACGTGTGAATCGTATAATGAAGTTAACTTCATTTTAAATCCTTTAAACAATTTTTGATTAATTCTTCAGTTGTAGCATTAGGATTTTTATTGATTAAACTTTGAATTTTATTTTGTATATCAACTGATTTATAGCCGAGTGTTAATAAAGCATTATAAGCATCCTGTTGATTTTTAGAAAAACTATTATCAGTTGGAATAGTTTCGTGATTGTCAAAAGTAAATTTATCTTTTAATTCGACTATTAACCTTTGGGCAGTTTTAGGGCCAATACCTGGTAATGAAGATAACATTTTTACATCACCACTTACTATCATATTACTCATTTGTTTATTATCTGTTTTTGATAATAATTGAATGGCAATTTTTGGCCCAATACCAGATACGCTAATTAATAAATTAAATAACTGCCTTTCTTCTTTTTCCATAAAACCATAAAGAGTATGTTTATTTTCCATAATATGTAAATATGTCAGAATAGTAAATTGATTTTCAATTTCAGGCAATAGATTAAAAGTAGTAGTAGAAATATTACATAAATAACCAATACCATTTGCATCCACAATTAGTTCATTTAGACTTTTTGATTTTAATATTCCTGTAATTTGTACTATCATAAATGCTCTAATTTATTTTGAAACATATAACACAATGCAATAGCAAGTGCATCAGATGCATCTTCAGATTTTGGAGCTTCATTCATTTTTAATAAATTTTTAACCATAAATCTAACTTGATCTTTATGCGCATTACCATTACCTGTCAAAGATTGTTTAACTTTTCTTGCTGCGAATTCGTAAACTAACATTTCATTAACTGATGCTGCTGCCATTGCAACACCTCTAGCATGGCCCAATAGTAAGGATGATTTTACATTTTTACTATAAAAAATTTCTTCAATTGATAATACTTTAGGATTATATTTATTAATCAATTGATTAACTTCATTGAAAATAATTTTTAAACGATTTGATAATTTATCTTTAGAATTAGTCTTAATTACTCCATAATCTATTAATTCAAAATTATTATTAATAGATGAAATAATTCCATACCCTGTATTAACTAAACCAGGATCAATGCCTAATACATTCATTTAATCTGCCACTTCTAAGTTAGTATGTACTTTTTGAATATCTTCATGTTCTTCTAAAATGTCGATTAAATTACTTATTTGATCGAGATGAGAACTTTCAATAGTAATAGTATTAATTGGAACCAATGATAAATCACCTTCTAGATTATAATTTTTATTTTCTAATATTTGTATGATTTTAGTAAAATCTTCTGGTTCAATTATTAATTGAAACTCATCATCTAATTCTTCAAAATTGTCTATTTCTAATTCTAATAAATCGTTTAAAAATAATTCTTCATCTAAATTAACTTTACTTATTAAAATTATTCCTTTTTTTTCAAACATCCAATTAACACAGCCAGATTCTCCTAAATTTCCATTATTTTTAGAAAGTAAATGTCTAATCTCAGGCACTGTTCGATTTTTATTATCTGTTAATACTTCCATTAGTAATGCAATACCATGGGGGCCATAACCTTCGTAAATATAACTTTCATATTTTATGCCTGGTAAATCACCTGTCCCTTTTTTGATTGCCCTATCAATATTATCATTTGGCATATTGGATGATTTTGCTTTTTTAACTGCTAGCCTTAAAGGCGCATTTGTTGAAATATCACCACCAGATTCGCGAGCAGCTAAAGTAATATCTTTACCTAACCTTGTAAATTCTGCACCCCTCTTTGCATCTTTTGCACCTTTTTTTCTTTTTATGGTGGACCATTTACTATGACCTGACATATAATTATCCTTTTAAAAAATTATCTTCTAAAAATTTACTAATTAAAAAGATAGTATTTTCTTGTGAGTAGTTAGAACATATTTGCATTCCCAAAGGTAATTTATCAACATTTCCTATGGGGATACTCATTGATGGTATCCCAGATAAACTCATAGGAATAGTGTATATATCTGATAAATACATTTCAAGAGGATTATCTTTTTTCTCATTTTTACTAAACGCTGTTGTTGGAGTTGTTGGTAAAAGTAAAGCATCAAATTTTAAAAAATGCTTGATTAAACTTTTTGTTATGATATTTCGAACTTTTAACGCTTTATTATAATAATCATCATAGTATCCAGATGATAAAACATATGTTCCTAACATAATTCTTCTTTTTACTTCATCTCCTAATAATTGTGATCTAGTATTTGAAAAGATTTCTTCTATATTATTGCTACTAATACGTTTACCATATCTTATACCATCAAAACGTGATAAGTTTGATGATGCCTCTGCAGTAGCAATAATATAATAAGTAGGTATTGCTAAATCTAATAAATCAATATCAACATTTTCAACTGATACATCCTTATCTTTTAAAAAATTAATCACGTTAAAATATTTTTTACTCATTTCAGAAGGGAGCTCATTAATTAATTTTTTTGAAAAACCAATTTTAAGATTTGTAATATCTTTTTCATTATAATTTAAAATAATTGATTCATCAATAGTATTTGAATCATTAGCATCTAATCCACCAATGCTTAGTAACGTATTTGCAATATCATCAGTATTATTTGCAAAAATACCTATTTGATCTAATGAAGACGCAAAAGCAGTTAAGCCGTATCTAGATATTTTGCCATATGTTGGTTTTAAACCATAGACGCCACAGAAAGCTGCCGGCTGTCTAACAGATCCTCCAGTATCACTACCTAATGCTATATCTACTGCCTTACATGCAACTGCTGCTGCAGAACCTCCGCTTGATCCACCTGCAACTTTTTTTACATCTCTAGGATTAGAAACAACTCCATGAGAAGAATATTCTGTAGAAGAGCCCATTGCAAATTCATCCATATTTGATTTAGCTACAATTATTCCCTTTTCATTAATTAATCGATTTATTACAGTAGCGTTATATAAAGAGATATGATTATCTAGTATTTTTGAAGAACAAGTTGTTGGATAATCTTTTATGTTAATATTATCCTTAATTGCAATTAGTTTGCCTTTTAAAAGACCATCCGCATCATCAATATGTTTACGTCCAAAATCTGAGATATTATTAGTAAAACAATTATACTGCTTATTTATTTTTTGATACTTTTTATCAAATTGATCAATTTTATTGAATATGTTTTTAATTGACATTATTTTATTTCATCAGAATTATTTATAGATTTTTTAAATTCTCGTGTTCCTTTTTGAAGGTATTTAAATAACTCAGGAATTTTATTTGGTCCAAATAATATTATTATACCAAAAATGATTAATAATATTTCCCAAGAACCTAACATGCTTATATGTTAGATAAAATTGACTCAAAAATTTTAACGCCATCTTTTGATCCTAAAATGTTTTCAGCTGCACGTTCAGGATGTGGCATCATACCAAGAATATTTTTTTGTTTATTAAATATGCCAGCTATATCATTACAAGAACCATTTGGATTATTTGTGTACTTAAAAGCAATTTGATTATTATCTTCCAATTCTTTTAATAATAAATCATCTGCAAAATAATTACCTTGTTTATGAGCTATAGGCATTGTTATAATTTCTTGATTATCATATTTTTTAGTAAATAAAGATTCATTGTTTGAAACTTCTAATTGTATTTCTTTGCTAATAAATCTTGTAGATTTATTTGTAATTAATGCACCAGGTAATAAGCCAGATTCAACTAGAATTTGAAATCCATTACATATGCCAATGATAGCTTTTCCTTTTGTTGATTCTAATTTAATTGCATTCATAATTTTAGAAAATCTTGCTACAGCTCCAGCCCTTAAGTAGTCACCATATGAAAAACCTCCTGGAATAATTATACCATCATAATTACTTAAATCTGAATCTTTATGCCACACAAAATCAACTTCTACCTCTAATTGATTTCTAATCACATAATAAGCATCATTATCACAATTTGAGCCTGGGAAAACTATTACAGCGAATTTCATATTATTTATCTTTCAAAATTTCAAAATTATAAATTTCAGTGTTTGGATTTGCTAAAAGCTTATCACAAGATTCTATGATAATTTTTTTTGCTTCTTCTGTTGAATTACAATCTAATTCCATTTCAATGCATTTGCCAACAGCTAGATTTTCAATACCTTTAATACCAATACTATTAAGCGCTTTGCTCACAGTAACTCCTTCAGGATCTAAAATACCATCTTTATAATTAATATAAATTTTTGCTTTCACAAGCCTCTCCTTTTATTTTTTAATTTTTCTCTCAGCTGATTGAGCTTAATACTATTATTAATAAAATGTAAGCTTATATTACTTAAAATATAATAAGCTGAAAATAAAAATAAAGTAACATGTAAATAATTAATCAAACTAGAAATAACCATCAAAATAATACTTAAAATCATTAAAATAAGTCTAATTGAATTTTTTTTACCCATACCAAAAGAAAATAATGGAAATTTTGAAAAATGTATTTTACTAATCATTAAAAATGACAATAAAATAATTATAGGCAAAATAATATTAAATGTTAAAAAATTTAACTCATTAGAATCTATATCATATAATTGATTTAATAAATTTAATTTTAATAAAATAATTGAACATATAGAAATAGCGCTCATTGGACTTGGTAAGCCAACATAATAATTTTTAGATTCTTCATCATCATGCTCCACATTAAATCTTGCCAGTCTTATAGCACCCATTAAAACTGGGAAAGAAGATATTAAAGCAATATAAATAAAGAAAATTTCTGTATCATTTTTTATTAAGCTAGAAGTATAAAGTATATTAAATACTAAAAATGATGGAGATAAACAAAACGATACAACATCTGCAAGCGAATCAATTTCTTTACCGAATGATGAAACGACACCAATTTTTCGAGCTAATTTACCATCAAAAGAATCTAATAAGGCTGCAATTAAAATTAGATGACAAGCTAAACTATAGTTTCCTTTTTGTATATATAAAATAGATAAAAAACCTAAAAATAAATTAGCTAAAGTAATTAAACTTGGTAAATATTTTTTTACTTTCATTAATTAAAAGCCTGCTCTATTTAAATTATTTTTAATTCTATTACTTACATCACCTATAGCAGGATTAAAATTTTCTCCTGTTAAAATTTTGTATAATTCTATATATTTTTCTGAAAGTAAAATTCTAATATCATCATCTAATTCAGGTGGAACTCCCTCACCAGAGAAACCTTTAGAAATTAACCATTGTCTAATATTTTCTTTATCTAACATTAATTGATCTTTACCATTTATAAATCGTGATTCATATTCATTAGCTATCCAATATCGGCTTGAGTCTGGTGTATGAATTTCATCAATAACAATTAATTCATCATCAACTAATCCAAATTCATATTTAGTATCTACTAATATTAAGCCTTGTTTACTTGCCCATTTCTCACCCTCTGAAAATAATTGTAATGCATATTTTTCAGCTTGTTCATAAATATCTTTAGCTACTAACTTTTGATTTATAATTTCTTTTTTTGATATAGGCATATCATGCTTGCCGTATTCTTCTTTTGTAGAAGGAGTTAAAATAGGAGTATCAAATTTTTGATTTTTTATTAGATTATCACCAAAGTCTAAATCATATACATGATGTTTTGAATTTTCATAATCTCTCCATAGACTCCCAGTTATATATTTTCTAACAATCACTTCTACAGGTAAAGGTTTTGCTTCTTTAACTAATAAAACTTGGGGATCTACAGATTTAATAAAATGGTTTGGAACTATGTCTTTAGTCTTATTAAACCAGAAAGTTGCAATATCAGATAAAATTTGTCCCTTAAATGGAATTGAACCTAAAACATGATCAAATGCTGAAACTCTATCGCTAGTAACCATTAAAATTTGATTATTAAAATAATAATTATCGCGTACTTTACCTTTATAATGCCTGCCAAGTGTTTTTAAATCAGAAATAGAATCATTTAGTGTGTCATGCAGTTGATTTTTAATTATGTCTTTCATGATAGTTCTAACCTTTCAAATACTTTGTTAATATTAACTAATACTTTATTTAAATCAAATAAAGAATCAATCTCTTTTGCAGATAATAAATTTAATATATCTTTATCAGATTTAAGTAAAGTTTTAAAATCTTTATTTTGTTCCCATACTTGCATCGCATTTTTTTGAACCAATTGATATGCATCTTCTCTAGTTATTCCTTTTTGTACTAAACTTAATAATACTTCCTGACTAAATATTAGTCCATTAGTTAAATTAAGATTTTTTAACATATTATCAGGATATATAATTAAATGTTCAAACAACTTATTGACTTTAATTAGCATATAATCCATTAAATTTGTTGAATCTGGAATTATAATTCTTTCAACTGAAGAATGTGAAATGTCTCGTTCATGCCACAAAGCTACATTTTCCATAGCAGCCATCGCATTAGAACGAAGCAATCTGGCAAATCCTGTTAATCTCTCTGTAATAATAGGATTTCGCTTATGTGGCATTGCTGATGAACCTTTTTGACCTTTTGCAAAAAATTCTTCTGCTTCTAAAACTTCAGTTCTTTGTAAATGTCTTATTTCTATAGCTATTTTTTCTATTGTACACCCAATTAAAGCTATAGAAGATAAAAAGTTTGCATGGTGATCTCTTTGCACAACTTGATTTGACACAGAGGCTGGTTTTAAACCAAGATTATAGCATGCTCTTTCTTCTACAGATGGATCTAAATGTTGATATGTCCCAACAGCTCCAGAAATTTTACCGTACTGAATATCTTCTAATGCATTTGAGAATCTTTCTATATGTCTTTTAATTTCTTCACTCCATAAAGCTAATTTTAAACCAAATGTTATTGGCTCTGCATGAACTCCATGAGAGCGTCCTATTTGAAATGTGTTCTTATGTTTAATGGCTAAATTTCTAAGTGTTTTGTGAAAGATATGTAATTTAGATAAAATAATTGACCCGGACTCTTTGCATTGAAGAGCTAATGAGGTGTCTAGTAAATCTGATGAGGTCATACCTAAATGTATGAATCTAGCTTCAGGTCCTATATTCTCTGATAAATTTGTTAAAAAAGCTATAACATCATGATGAGTTTCTTCTTCAATTTCTAGTATTCTTTTAACAGAAAACTTAGCTTTTTGTTTAATAACTTTTAAATCTTCTTTAGGTACGATTTTATCTTGACATAACACTTCCGTTACTGCCAGTTCTACTTTTAACCAAGTTGCAAATCTATTTTCATCTGACCAAATTCTACCCATTTCTTTTGTAGTATATCTTTCAATCATAATTATCCTTTCAATAAATCATTATTCATAATTTTTAAGCTCTAATTTTAAAGTTAAAATTTCTCCATCTCGCCATACTTCAAGCAAGATGTTATCACCTGCTTTTCTAAAGTTTTGTCTATTTACTGTATTAATATCTTCATTTGAATTAATTATTACTCCATCAACTTTTAAAATGATATCACCAATTTTAAGTCCAGCTAACATTCCAGTAGATTTTTTTTCAATATCAACTATTACTGCACCATTAACAAATGGGGCATTTAAGTATTTTTGAACAGTAATATTCATTGGTTTTAATGTTAGTCCTGTAGAATATATTCTTTTAACTTCACCATACAAAATTATATCATGTACGATTTCCTTGACACGATTTATTGGGATTGAAAATCCTATACCAATAGAGCCTTGACTTGAATTTGAACCTGTCATAATAAAAGTGTTAATTCCAATCACTTCCCCATTTAAATTTATTAATGGACCTCCGCTATTACCTTCATTTATAGATGCATCTGTTTGAATCATATTTCTGTATGCATATTCTTTATTTCTAACTCCAAAATCTATGTTTAATCCACTAATAATACCAATAGTTGCAGTTGGCTCGTATGATAAATCAAATAATCCTAAAGGATTGCCAAGTGCAACTACCCAATTTCCAACTTGTAAATTATTTGAATCTCCTAAGCCTGATACAGGAAAATCTATTCCATCTATTTTTAATAAAGCAATATCAGTTAATATATCAAATCCCACTATTTTAGCAATAAATTTTTGTCCTCCAGATAAAGTGACATATATATCTGAGGCATCCTGTATAACATGCGTATTTGTAATTACATAGCCATTATTACTATATATTAAACCTGAACCTAGACTCTTAATTACTGAATCTTTTTTAGTATATGGAGAAAAAATTCCATCTTTTATTTCCCATGATAATGATTGTTCATTATTTTGATTAATGACTGAAATACCAACTACACTAGGCGCTATTGATGCAATAGAATTAACAATTTGAGATTGGTTTGTATTATATGATTTAAATGAATTATGACCACGTTCATAGAATAGAGATATAAATAATAAACAAATAAAAATTAATAATACAATATTTCTTTTAATCATATAATACCTCAAATAAAAATAGTCCTTTTGAAGGGGCGCAAATTGGATGACTTGATGACGGTTTATTATTAATTAAATTCATAAAGTCTTCAAATAAAAAATTAGATTTAGAAATTTCAACAGATGTACCCACAATAAATCTTACCATATGATGTAAATAACGATTTGCTTTTATGGTATAAATTAAATCATTTCCTGATTGTTCCCAAAATGATTCATAAATAATACATACCTTGTTTTTAATTTCATCATTATTTTTACTCAAGGATGCAAAATTATGCTCTCCTATAATTGTATCTGAGCATTTATTTAATAAATTTAGATTGATTTTATTATTTATTAGCCATGAAATATTTTTTTTAAAAGGGGAATATTGTGTGTTTATATAATATTTATAAGATCTAAACTTAGCTGAAAATCTTGCATGAAAATCATCATCAACCTTTTCGTATTTTTTTATAAATATGTCATTATTAATAATACCATTCACAGAATTAAAAAACTTATGTAAATCAACTTCTGAAGGTAAGATAACAGAAGCAATTTGATTGTGTGCATGTACACCTGAATCAGTTCGTCCAGAGCCAATAATATTTATTTTAGATTGAGGTAATAATATATTAAAAGCTTTATTTAATTCACCCTGAATAGTATCTGCATTTTTTTGCATTTGCCATCCATGGTAATGTGTGCCTTTATATTCTATAATAAATTTTATATTCATATTATTTAGTTAATTTTTGCCCACAAGATGGACAAAAAGAAAAAGATTTTTTATTATTAAAACCGCAGTTTATGCAAAATTTAAATATTTCATTTTTAATTTTTATTGTATCATCGATAAAATCTTCATTATTATTTTCAGATATAAAATTAAATTCAAGCTCTTCATTTAACATCTGATGTAATAATGGTTTTTCAATAAATATATTTTTTAACTGAAGACCAGAAATTTGATTAGAAATAGATTCAATAAGTAAAATTGCATGATTTTGCAATTCTATAGATGTTTTAGAATCATTTATTTTTTGATAAAATTGTATTAAAAACCAAAATAAAAATAAATTAAGTTTGCCATTTGATTGTAAATTAATAAAAATTGAATATTTACTAATAATTTTTTGTTTCAATTCATCTGATTCAAATTTAAAAAATTGAAAAATATTTTTTATACCACTAAAATGAATAGTATTATCATTATTTGATTTGAAACGATTTTCAATAAATGAAATTAAATCTAAACCTTTTTGATAGTCTTTATTTTGGAAATAAATAATTAATAAATAACTAGTTGCGTCATTTAAAAAATTTATTTTTTTTGCATTAATATATTTTTCTAAATAAATCTGAGATTCAGTAAAATTACTTTGATTAAAATTCTTTATACCTTTAATTAAATTTAATTCTGAAATAAAATTATCAGATAAAGTTTTACATATGCGGTCAACTAATCTATCTAGGCCAAGACAAGCATAAATATATAAAATATATAAATTAGTATCTTTTTGATTTTCAATATTACCATCTAAATACATTTTATAATGATATAAGGCATATGAAAAATTATTATTTTTATAAAATGAAAAAGCCTTATCATAATGTTGAATATTTGTATTATAATTGCTAGAAATATTTTTAAAATCATACTGATTTGACTTGATATTTTGTTCTTTTAAATAGCTATGCACTTGTGATTGCGATTCATCATACCAATCTAAAAAATTTAAATATAATTTATAAATCTTAAGCTTGTTAGTTATAGATTTAAAAGAAAAATTTGCTATTGGTCTTATAAAAAAGTGACTTCCATCCCCATGAATAATTAATTCATTTTTTTCATGAGATTGCTGGTATAAATCTTCACTAATTGCGATTCCTCCAAATTCACATATAGGTTCTATACTTGATGCTAATTCATAACCTAATCCATAGATTTCATCTTTTTTAATAATAATCTCACCATAATGTAATCCTATACGAATTATGATATGTCTATTTTTGGTATTACGGTTATTACGATTTTTAAGCGCTTGTTGTATCTCAACTGAAGCTTGAATAACCTCTTTAGAATGATTAAAAATTGCAACAATTGCATCACCAATACGCTTTACAATTTTCCCTTTATATTGTTTTATAATAGGTTCAATGATTTTATCATGCTCTTTTAATAATTCTAAAGCTAAGTTTTGATCAGCACCTGTAAGCTTACTATAACCAACTATATCTGTAAACATTACATTTTTATTCATAGATTTTCTCTTATCAAATTATTACGATGTTAATGAATTACCGCAGCCTGGACAAAATTTAAAAGAATTTTCATTATTAAATCCACAAGCTGGACAAAATTTATATATCATTTGATCATTAGATTCTGAACTAATTTGTTCCTCAGTATCTGTAACTTCATTTATATCACTCAATAATGGTACATCTTCTATTTTCATAAAGATCTCCTTATGAAGTGGAGGAAGCTCTAAATAATCTTTTTTAATTTTTTCATCTCTAATTCTGTCTGCCTTTCGATATAACTCATCTTGAGCTAATTTTTGACACTCTTGAGAATGTTTAAAATCTTTAATTAGATAATAAGATTGAGATAGCCACCATAATTCTCGACCTTTATGTTTATCCTGATGTAAAGTTTTAATTTCTTCTAAAATTTGATCTAATTCATGATTACTTCCATCGCCTTTTTTAGCATTTATAAGTGCTTGAACGCAGCGAGATGGTAATGTATAATATTCATCAAAACTTTTTGTTTTATCTGCGTGTCTTCTTCTGTTAGTTAACATTACTGCTTGATCTATATATTTTGTTGCATTTTCTAAATCATTATTTTGTAAATAGGCTTGAGCCAAAAATAATGTTGTAGTATCCATAGCAATTTGATGTTTACTTTCTTGGTGAGTTTGATTTGCTTGAATTAAATACTTAATAGCTTTTTCAGGATCTGTATTATTTAACTCAATTAATCCCAGATGCCTATAAATCATTCCAAGCGCAGCTGAATCTTTTAATTTTTTACATAATTCTAGTGCTTCTAAATATTTAGTATGTGCTTTTTCAGTTCTTCCAATATAATATAATAAATTAGCATAACTCATAATAGATCGCCCTAATTGAACCTGGCTAGTATCCCGGACCATTTCAATACTTTCTTCTCTTAATGATAAAGCTTTTGCATAATCACCAATTCTTTTATGTACATCAGATAAATTAGCTACGCTATTTGATATTTCAATTTCTGGTCTGTCTAATTGACGCTTAATACTAATTGAACGTTTTAAGTACTCACTAGCCTCTTCAAATTGAGACATTTGTGTATAACATTGTCCCAGCGTATTTAAAATATTAGCTTCCCTTGATAAAATTTCATTATTAGTAGTAATTCTAAGACCTTCTTTTAAATAATTAATAGCTTTTGCGTATTTACCCATTTGTTTATAAATAATTCCAAATGATTCATAAATATTAGCTAATCCAATTTCATCTTTATTTTGTTTACCTATATTTTCTGCTTCTTCTAAAATTAAAATTGCTTTATCAATTTTCTTTAATCTGAATTGGATAACTGCATAAAAATTTCGAGCTGTTATATAACTAGGCTGAATTTCATATGCCTGCTTAAATAATGCAGCAGCAATATCTAAATCAGAAGCATTAGAAGCATTAATATATGCATATTTAGCTTTCATCAATAATTCATATGCATGGGGATCAATTGCCTGTTCTTTAGCAGCTTGCTTTTTTAATTCTTCAGGTATATCAATACCTAAAGATTCTAGAATTTTAACTATAATTTCATTTTTTACTTGAGATAAATTATCTGAATTTTCTTCCCAATGCTCAGACCATAGTTCAGTAGAATTTATAATATTATTCATTGTTATAGATAATCTAAATTGATTTGCCATTTTCATTAAACTGCCTTGAACGACATAATCTACATTTAATGTTTCACCAATTTTGGAAGGATTATCTAAATCTTTAATTTTTACAATATTAGCACTTGCTGGTGCAGAAATATTATTTATTTTATTCAATTCAATATTAATTGAATCTGTTATTCCATAACAAAAAAACTCATCATCTGCTGAGCCTAAATTACTAATATAATGCATAGCTATTTTAGTATTTTGATTTGATGATTGTTTATAATCAAAAAATTCAATGCCACGCTCCTTCATTGTTTTAATCAAACTATCAATTGATTCAGATTTAGATTCGATTTTACTATTATATACTTTAAATATGCGCTCTGGATCTTTAATATTTTTTAAAACCACCCTACCAATATCTTTCACATGAATATGTTTTTCACTTCTAATTGAATTGTAAACAGCTTGTGTAGTAAATATTTCATTTGCTGATGACACTGATTTAATACGAGCAGCTAAATTTATCCCATCACCAAAAAGATCACCATCTTCTTCATAGACTTCAGCCATATGTATTCCTATACCAACATTAATTTGAAAATCTTTAGGGCTAGAAGCATTAAAAATTTTTAATTTTTTTTGAATTTCTAACGCACATTCTGTTGCATCAGTTGCTGAAGGATATTCAATAAATATAGATTCATTTATGTGTTTAATAATATTGCCATAATTAGAATGAATGATCTTGGATAAAATTTTATCATGTTCACTGAGTATTTCCAAGGCTAAACTTTTATCTTTCTTAACTAATTGAGAATAATTAGCTAAACCTGTAAACATAATTGCTACAATTTTTTTTCTTTGTGCCATAATTTATTTATTCAAAAAATGAAACTTGTATTAACTGTAACTCACCTGTGTCTGACTTAATTTTTAAATCAGAAGTAGAATTTTTAAATGATAATTTTTGTCCGCTTGGACCAGCTAAAATTGCTTTGATTGGAAAATTAAGATTTGAACCACTTGTCGCCTTTACTTGAATTTTTAATAATAAGTCATTATTTGGATCTGATAATTTAGGTATTTTATTTGCTGACATAGAAAATCCAAGAACCATTCCCCCTTTATTATGGTGTAAATCTGAAAAAAATTCTTCTGATCTGCCACCTGCCGCATCTAAAAGTTGTAAATTTTCAGGAAGCTCTATTTGAAATCCAGCAATTTCATCTTTGTTTTGACAATGTATTCCAATCCAAAATGGACCTGTTGACCAACCTGTGCTATATGAATATCCAAACTGTATTTGATCATCAATAACTGTCGCACTAAAACTATTTTCTATTGTATTATCGATGGAAGAATTATCATTTAAATTAGTATCTGTAGCTAATATAAATGTACAAAAACTAAAAATTATTATTTTTTTTAACATTTTTATCTCCTTTTAAGATAACTTATTATAAGCAGATTTTAATATATTACTATGTGCTAAATTTACATTTATTATGAAACTTTATAAAATCATTATATTATTAGTTAGTTTGTCAACTATTTACTTTGCACAATTTTCGGAAGTACTTATTGATATAGATTATTCAAATATAAGTGAAAAAGAAATGTTTATCTTTGAAAATTTTGAAGATGAGATAAAAGCTTATTTTAAAAATAATTATTTTTTCGATGATCCAGATGAATTGTCTATCACTCTTGATATTCATATGGTGATAGAAAATATTAATAATAAAGGTGGCGAAAAGATTATCAGTGCTCAAATTTTATTTTCTAACCAAAAAGACCAACATCATTATTCAAAAGGTTTTGATTTTTTATATAATAGAGGTGAAGCTTTATACAAAACAGAAATGTTTCACCCTTTAACTTCTTTGTTGAATTGTTTTGCTTATTTACAAATCGCTTATGAATTGGATACCTATGAATATTTAGGAGGAAATAAATATTTTCTAAAATCTCAAAATATTGCTTCAGATGCAAAAAATAGCATGTATTCTAGAAATTGGCAATCTCGATTAAAAAAAATAAGAAAGCAAATAGAACAAACTATTTTCAGAGAACTAAGATATAATTTTTGGGTTGTTATAGATGAATTAGATAAAGATTACCCAAATTTTAAAGAAGCAAATAAATATTATAATAATTTTTATGAATCTTTAATAGCATATGATGAATATTATGGTTACGGAAAACCCCTATCTCAATTTTTAAATGCTTATAATTTAGATATTGTTCAGATTTCAAAAAGATTAGAATTTCAAAAAATAATAGATTACTTATCTATATATGATGAATCAAACAGAGTTATATATCAAAAATATTATCAAAATTAAAAACTTATTTCTAATATTATTATTAGGTGTATTGTATACGCAGGACTATACCAATGATCGTATTGATAAAAAACAAAAATCTTTGAATAATATTGACTCTGAGATTAATTCATTAGAAAAAAAACTAACAAATGAGATTGAAAGTTTACAATCTTCAGAACAAAAAATAAGAGAAATTGAAAATACGTTAAAAATAGAAAGAGTTAATTTATCAAATAGTAGATATGAAAAAGAAACAAAAGAGCTAACAATTAAAAAAGCAAATTTTATACTTGATAGCTTAAATACCAGCTTAATTATAGTTTTAGATAATAAAAAAACTGTTACTTCAATATTAAATGGTATCAATCAGGAAAAAAAAGTTATTGATTATAAAATAAAAGTATTAAATGATAGTATTACTAAAGTTAATCAATCTCTAGATAAAACACTCAATGAATTAGAAAAGGTAAAATATTTAACTAAAATATTAATTAAAGAGACTTTGTCTGTAGATGCTCCAAGTGAAATTGAATTCATATTAGAATCTGATACATGGGATGCATTTATTATTAACTCTACCATCTATAATTTATTAATTCATAATCAAAAAAATAGTTTTGAAAATTTAATCCTTAAATATGATAAATTAAATTTAGAATTTAATAAAGATAGCATTAATAAAATAAAATTAATTAAACAGGAATTAACACAAAATTCAAAACTAATTGATTATACAGAACAGCTAAATAATTTTAATAACTATTTAACAAAACTAGATTTACTAATGAAAGAAAAAGAAGAGTTCATTAATAAATTATTCTTAGAATATGAAAAAATTGGTATAGAATTCACTAAATCAAAATCTCAAATTATTTCATTAGAAGAAGAATTAAATCTAATTAGTAATAAAACTTCTGAATCCTTATTAGAGCAAGAAAAAATAAAATCTCAAATTTCATTAAAAAAAGAGTCACGTAAAATAATTAAAAATGAAATTATAAAATTAAATCAAAAAACTCAAATATTCGAAGGGCAGCCAATTAAAAAAGTGAAGGGAAATTTGCAATGGCCTATGAACGGTAATGTTGTAACAAAATTTGGTAAACATACAAATATTGATACTAAGGTAACAATAGATTATGACTTAATTGAAATACAACCTATTTTAAGTAAAGATGAAAAAATCATTTATTTAGCAAAAAAAATTAATCCTAATAATCCTAATAGAAGTTTAGTCAAAAAATTTCAATCTATGTCGATGAATCTAAAAAATGGAGATCGCGGATTTGGTGTGTTTGGTCCACAAACCACAAAAATATGGAAGAAATATAGTAAGTTAAAAATAAATAGTGAATTAGAACCTATATACGCAATTCATGAAGGTATGATTGAAAGTATCAATTTTGTAAATCCAATAGTGGGTGTAGTAATAATTATTAGACATGATAATAATTATTTTTCTGTTTATAATGGTAATATAGAGGTTTCAGTAATGAAAGGCACTAAAGTAAAATCAGGACAAAAAATTGGTGCAATTAAAAAGAAAAATATTCTTTCATTTCAGTTCTGGGAAAACAATACACCTATAAACCCTGAAAAATGGTTAATAAAAAAATGATATATGATAATCTGATTATAAATCAAAAAGTTTGGAATGAATTGGAAAAAATGGTGGCGCAAAAAAAACTGCCTCACGCGTTATTATTTCATGGGCCTGAAGGGGCTGGTAAAGAGGCTCATGCAATAGAATTAGCTGCATTATTAAATAATAGTCATAATAACAGTTATGCTAAAATTAAAAAATTTCAGCATCCAAATATTAATTTGATTATTCCCATGCCTCGCGAAAAAACAATAAATAAAAAATCAAATGGATTAGATTGCTTATCTGAAAAATCATTGAGTTTTTTAATAGAAATGAAACAACAAAAAATGAAATATCCATATCAAAAAGTAAGTTTTGATAAAGCTTCTAGTATATTAATTAATTCAATTCGTGATATTAAAAAAAATTCTCATCTAAGTATTGGTAGTGGTTCAGTTGTACATATAATATTTGAAGCTGATAAACTCTGTCAACCTAGAAACGAGCCTGGGAATGCTTTATTAAAAATATTAGAAGAACCTCCAAAGAATACATTTTTTATATTGATTTCAACAAATAAGGATAAACTATTAGATACAATACTATCAAGAAGCTGTGATTTTTATTTTTCTAAGGTTACTAAAGAAAAAATTCAAGATTATTATAAAGATTCTATTGTAAAACATAACATTGATCTATTAATAAATCTTACAAATAGTTCAATGAAAGAAATAAATAATATTATCAAGTCAGATATTGATATACAGAAGTTAATAAATGATGCTAAAAATATTGTTGGAACACTCATGAAAAATAATGACTGGCAAAATGCTCATAAACAATTGGAACAGTTATTTAAGAAAGATAAAAATAGTTTTAAGATATTTATTGAAATAATTATATTTGTTTTAAATGATTTAGAAAAGATAAAAAATAATAATTATGATTGCTTAATTTTAGATAACATAAAAAAAACAAGAAATTTAGACTATAGTGCTTGTATAACAATAATTGAAAGCACTTATCAAAATTTGTCTAAAAATTTAAATCCTTCAATTGGGTTAGCTTCTATGTTAATAAAAATGAAAAAAATACTATTTAAAAATTAATTATGAAAAAATTCTACATAACAACACCAATATATTATGTTAATGATGAACCTCATATTGGCCACGCATATACAACAATACTTGCTGATGTCATTAATAGATATTACAAAGCTAATGGTTATAATACTTTCTTTTTAACAGGAACAGATGAGCACGGACTTAAAGTGCAGCAAGCAGCACAAAAAAATAAAACTTTACCTCAAAATCATGTAGATAAACATGTAAAGACTTTTAAAAAAGTTTGGAAAAATTTAAATATTGAATATGACTATTTTATACGTACCACTGATAGCCAACATATCAAAAAAGTTCAATATGCACTACAAACATTATTTGATAAAAAAGAAATATATTTAGATGAATATGAAGGTTTATATTCAGTTTCTGAGGAAAGATTTATAACTCAAAAAGAAGCAGATGAAGGAGATTTTAGAGAAATTAAAAAAATTAAAGAAAAAAATTATTTTTTTAAAATGTCTAAATATCAACAGCAATTAATTGACCATATCAATAATAATCCAAATTTTATAAAACCAATATCTCGAAAAAATGAAATCTTAGGTTTTCTTAAAAAACCATTAAATGACTTATGTATTTCAAGGCCAAAATCAAGGCTAGAATGGGGAATTGAAATTCCTTTTGATAAAAACTATGTTACCTATGTTTGGTTTGATGCTCTATTAAATTATATATCATCGATTGGTTGGAGAGAAGATAATAAATTTGATTTTTGGTGGCCTGCTAATTACCATTTAATTGGAAAAGATATTCTTACTACCCATGCTGTTTATTGGCCAACAATGTTAATGGCATTAAATATATCCTTGCCCAAAACTCTGTTAGCGCATGGTTGGTGGTTAACTGATGATAGCAAAATGTCAAAATCTATAGGTAATGTAGTTAAGCCATTAGAAATAGCTGATGAATTTGGTGTTGATAGTTTAAGGTATTATTTAATGAGAAATATGGTTTTAGGTCAAGATTCATCGTTCTCTAAAGAAACATTTATAAAAAGATATAATTCAGACTTAGCAAATGATTATGGAAATGTAATCAATAGAATTACCATATTAATAGAAAAAAATTTTGGTGGTCTTTGTCCTAAACCTGGTAAATATGGAAATGATGAGCTTAATATTATTGCACTTTGTAAATCAGTTATAGTAAAAGTTGATCAACATGTGAAAGAATTAAAAATACATGACTCATTAGAAATAACTTTTTCATTAATACGTGAAATAAATAAATATCTTGAAATAAAACAACCATGGAAATTAGTAAAAGATGATAAATCGCCTACAAGTGCAGCGGCAACATGTTTATATGTATCCGCAGAATTATTACGCATCAGCTCAGAATTATTATTTCCTTATATGCCAAATAAAACAACAATTACGTTAGAGCATTTATCACAAAAAGTTAGTCATAATTTAGAGTTTGGCGTACTAAAACCAAATACTACAATTAAAAGTCCAGGAGTATTATTTCCAAGGATTGAAAATGATTGATACACATTGTCATCTATATGATGAAAAATTATATGATAATTTGGATGAGATAGTCTCCAATGCTAATAAAGCTAAGATTAGTAAAATGATTTGTATTGGCGATAATTTAAAGACTTCGCAAAAAAGTATAAAAATTTCTGAGTCATATAATAATATTTATGCAACTGTTGGAATTCACCCACATGAAGCAAAAAACGCCCCGAATACATATTTAAATACACTGGAAAGATATGCTAAAAATAAAAAGGTTGTTGCAATTGGTGAGATAGGTCTAGATTACTTTTATAATAATTCAGACCCAGAAGTTCAAAAAAAAATATTTTTTCATCAACTAACTTTAGCTAAAAAATTAAACTTACCAAGCGTTGTACATTGTAGAGAAGCAGATGATGATTTATATGAAACTATTTTAAAAAGTAATAATAGATGTGGAGTAATTCATTGTTTTGCTAGTAATACAAATTTTGCAAAAAAAATAATTGACTTAGGCTTTTATATTTCTTTCACTGGGATGATTACATTTGTTAATGAATTGTCTCAAGTAATAAAAGATATAGATCTTAAACATATTATGATTGAAACAGATTCGCCATATTTATCGCCAGTACCATACAGAGGCAAAACAAATCAACCTGCGTATGTCGCAAAAATTGCTGAGAAAATTTCTGAAATAAAAAAAATATCTATTGATGAGGTAATAAAAATTACTACTAATAATGCAAATTTGTTATTTAATAAACTAAAAAATTGAAAATTCCTGTACGTAAAAAATGGGGACAAAATTTTTTAATAGACCCAAATATAATTAAAAAAATTATATCCGTTTTAAATCCTAAGTTAAATAACTATATTTTAGAGATTGGACCAGGTAAAGGAGCTCTTACTAACGAATTATCTAAATTTGGAAACCATGTGATAGGTGTAGAAATTGACCCTATGTTAAGTAATTATTTAACAGAATTAAAACTACCAAATGTAAAAATTGTAAACGAAAGTATTTTAGATTTTGATTGTAAATCAATACCCAATGAATATGTTGTAATTGGCAATCTTCCTTATAATATATCAACTCCTATTTTATTTAAATTCATGAATGAAACATATTGGAAACAGCTTGTTGTTATGTTACAAAAAGAAGTAGCAGAACGTATTGTTTCATCTGAAAATAATAAAAAATATGGTAGAACAAGTATCATGATGCAATCATTTTTTGATGTAGAATTAAAATTTCATATACCTAATACTGTATTTAGGCCAGTCCCAGAAATAAAATCATCATTATTATCAATAACACCTAAAAAAGATACTAATTTAAATTATGAGAATTTAAAATTAGTAGTTGAAAAAGCTTTTAGACATAGAAGAAAAAAGCTGACTCATAACCTGAAAAATATAATTGAAGAAGCAAAACTTAATGAGGTAAAAGATAGTAGAGCAGAACAATTAAGTGTTATGCAATATCAAGAGCTTTCCCATTTTTTAATCAAAAAATAATAGTAAATTAATATTATGTTTGAAGCACCTGTTTATATTAATAGAAGAAAAGAATTATGTAATAATCTTGGAACAGGATTTATTTTATTTTTAGGCCACCATAATTCGCCTATGAATTTTTCTCACAATGCCTATCCTTTTATACAGGATACTAATTTTTTATACTACATTGGAGTAAATATGCCAAGTTGCGCATGTCTAATTGATGTAGAAAAAAATAAAACTATTTTTTATATGAATGAAAAAACAATCCATGATATTATATGGATAGGTAAAACAAAATCTGTTAAATCTTGGGGTGATCATTGTGGTGCTGATGAAATAAAACCTTTATCTGATCTGTCAAAAGATTTACATAAAAAAAAGAATGTGATGTTTCCACCAATATTTAGAGCAGATAATAAATTACAAATAAATGAACTGCTAGATATTTCTTTAAATGATGTTGAAAAAAAATCATCAGTATCCTTAATTAATGCAATTATAAAACAAAGGTCGGTTAAATCGAGTGAAGAAATTGCTGAAATAAAATCTGCATTAAAAATAACAAATTTAATTCATCAAAAATCAATGACTTCTACATCTCCTGGTAAGTATGAATATGAAATTGTAGCAGAAATGGAAGAAATTATAAAAAGTAATTCGGTTAACTTAGCTTACCCAATTATTTTTACAAAAAATGGTCAGATTCTTCATAATTCAATTTACAATAATAAAATTAAAGATGGAGACTTGCTGCTAAATGATTCTGGTGCAAATTCTCTTTTACATTATGCAAGTGATATTACTCGAACATTCCCTGCTAATGGAAAATTTACAACTCAACAAAAAGAAATTTATTTGATTGTACAGGAAATGCAAGAAACTGTTTTAAAACACTTAAAACCGGGAGTTAGTTTTTTAGAGATGCACAAATTATCTGCACTAATTGGAATTAAAAGATTAAATGAATTAGGGTTGCTTAAAGGTTCATATGATGAGGCATTAGAAAAAGGTGTCTATGGATTGTTTTATCCTCATGGGCTTGGACATATGTTAGGGCTTGATGTTCACGACATGGAATCTCTTGGTGAAGATATGGTTGGTTATAGTGATGCAATTAAAAGAGAGGCAGAATTTGGTATTTCATTTTTAAGATTAGGTAAAAATTTAGAACCTGGTTTTTGTATAACTGTAGAACCTGGTATTTATTTCATTCCAG